>Ga0183095_10074_pt3 | contig 241385 bp, 187 predicted proteins | sample BioMet4_FD_130346 | JGI IMG/M metagenome (GOLD analysis project Ga0183095, IMG submission 130346) | Microbial communities from bioreactor (seeded with sewage sludge) at LBNL, California, USA - Biofuel metagenome 4 (v2) (version 3) | ecosystem: Engineered > Bioreactor > Anaerobic > Unclassified ...
AGTCAGCGGAGAAACAGTTCGGGTCTACGGTCGGGCTACGCCCTCCCTACGCCCAGAACTGAACAGCAGAAACAAACAAAAACAATGGCAGAACTCTACTTATAACCTGTCCACTTTTTCGGGGCAGACCACAGGCACATTAGCCGACGCCAACGTCTACCGATTCTCGAGCAAGGAATGGCACGAAAACTCCGGCCTCGTCTATTACCTATATCGATATTATGAACCTAATTTACAGAGGTGGCTAAATAGGGATCCATTGGGAGAAAGAGGAGAGATAAATCTCTATTATTTTGTAGCAAACAACCCTGTGTATTTTTGTGATCCTTATGGGCTGTACACAGCCGGTGAATGGATCGAAATAATTAGCGCAGGTGCTTCTGGATGGGGGGATGCTGCAGGTACTTTAGGTGGCTCGTTAGGAGGAACGTTAGCAGGTGTATACGATGGTACATTGGGGGATTCGAGCTTAGTAAATGGAGATCTTAACTATGGAACAAGGGGCAATGGAGATTATAACAGTGGCAACAATTTGGGACAAAATGCATATGATGGAATGGCGGGGTATCTTGGCTTACCTACAGATCCTAATGATCCCAATGCATGTAATGGCCAAGGGATTGGAGCTGCTGCTTCGCTGCTAAATGGAGGAGGTGGTGCTGCTATTTGCTGTCTTAGAAGCAAATTGCCTCCTGCAATAAGAAATCATTACAATACAATGAAGAAGGCGTATGATGCAGCAAAACAAGCAGGTCATAAAAATGAACCAGTTAAACATTCAAATGATCCCAATCAACCGCCACACTTCCATCCAGGCGATGGTAAGGGAAAGCCAGCAAGTCATGATCACTATTATTATTAATCATTCCTTCTGTTAAGCTTACTTCGATGAAAAATACTTATTCAGAAAGAAGTTTTATAGATGCTTGTTATTATGGCGAATGGAAGAAAGTTGCGATGCACATACGACATGGAGCAAAACCAAATCAACCAGATGATAGAGGCTATTATCCGATACATATGGCTTGCCAAGAAGGGCATTTGAAAGTTGTTAAAATTTTATTAAAAGGAGGGACTGATCTAGGAGTGAAAGATGATGGGGAACCGGTTCTGTTGCGTGCTGTTGGTTCGGGGCATTTAGGAGTTGTAAAATATTTGATTAAGAACGGCTGCGATGTCAATGATAGAAGAATTAATGGAGGAGATACCCCACTTCATATTGCTTGTGGATGGGGACGTTTCAAGGAAGTTGTTGTATTGGTTGCAGGTGGGGCAAATATCAATGCATTGGATGATGAAAAACGTTCTCCTGTTTACTATGCAGTTGTAAAGGGACATATTGATATTGTGAATTTTTTTATTAGGAATGGGTATCTTAAGAATGCTCGTGACAAGAAAACACTTTTGCGTATTGCTATAAAAAATCACGATGCGAAGATGATTGAATTACTTAGCTGTTCCTAATTAATTTTTCATCGTATTTTTGAACATAATTGACGTCGCGGGGAATTAGAACTTGTATGCGCCCCCCTAGCACACAAGGTGCCAATAAAATTAAGCACTAAAATCAGGTGGGCTACCCAAGCCCCACGAGTTAGGGGCCCAAAAGTGACGTTCGCTTCGAGAATTGTAGTCTCGGTTATGAACACTTCTCATAAAACGAAGCAAAGTTCACCTACATCTGAGAGAATTACGTTGATAAAGTGTGTTTAATTATTCAGTGGGTTTGGCTTTTCAAGCTGAACACAGCTGATACAATCTGAACAACGTGACCCGGTGGTATCTGTATGATGGCGAGATATAAGTATAACGCAATTGGCCCGGTAAAAGCCCGATATTCAAGGCCGCTGTTAGCGCGTTACCATCCTCAATCTACAACTATAATGCCACTCCGTAATCTCTCTAACCGAAGGTGTCATCAGCCTCCAGTCTCTCTTTGGCTGAATAGGGATCCTATCTTTGAAAATGGCGGATATAACCTCTATGGGTATGTTAACAACGCCCCGCTGAGATATTGTGATCTTCTCGGACTACGCTTCACTACTGTCCAAATTAGCTTTTAAAAACAGGTGAAAAAGATCTCCGTCTTTGTTGAGATTGAGGGTGAAAATTGAAACCTAACCCCAACATCAACGGAGATCCAAATGAACCGCACCGGAAGTCTTTTTAGCCAAATCCTTTCTCTTTTTCAACGTTCCAATTTTTCCCGCCATGTTCGAGATCTCCAAGCCGAATACCATGCCCGGGGCTTTTCCTGTTGGGATCAATTTGTGGCGATGCTTTTCTGTCAACTCGCCCAAGCCCGCTCGCTGCGAGAAATCTCCGACGGGCTCAAATCCTGCGAAGGCAGGCTCAAACACCTGGGGTTGGAGAAAGAGCCAAAACGCTCCACCCTCTCCTATGCCAACGCGTATCGGCCCTGGCAACTCTTTGAGCGGCTCTTTTACGATCTCCTGGCGCAGTGCCAGCAAATCAGTCCAAAAAAGAAGTTCCGCTTCAAGAACCGGCTGCTGAGCATGGACAGCACCACGGTCGAATTGTGCGCTACCATGTTTGATTGGGCGCAATGGCGTCAGACCAAGGGGGCCGTTAAGCTGCACCTGCTTCTGGACCACGACGGGCACCTGCCGGTTTTTGGCCATATCACCGATGGCAAAACCGGCGACGTCAAAGTGGCCCAAAGCCTTGATTTTCCGAAGGGAAGCATCGTCGCGTTAGATCGGGGCTACACCGATTATAAACTCTACGCACGTTGGACAAAGGAGGGGGTCTTTTTTGTGACCCGTCTCAAGGCCAACGCGGATGTCGTCCGCGTAAAAGCACTTCCGACCCCCAAGGGAAGCAACGTGTTGCGGGACGAAATTATTTGCCTCAACCCATTTATGGCCGGGCGTCCAGACCTGCCAGACCTGCGCCGGGTGGTGCTCTGGCTTGAAGATAAAAAAGAAGAACTGGTGTTGTTGACCAATAACTTCACTCTGGCCGCCTCCACCATTGCCGCCATTTATAAAGAGCGATGGCAGATTGAACTGTTTTTTAAACTGCTCAAACAACAGCTCAAGATCAAAACCTTCATCGGCACCAGCGCCAACGCAGTGCGCATCCAAATTTGGACAGCATTGATTGCGGTCCTGGTGGTGCGTTACTTGCAGTTCCGTTCCAATTTCCAGTGGGCGGTTTCTAACCTGGTAGCATTGCTGCGCTGGAACCTCTTTAGTTATCGCGATCTATGGGAGTGGATCAATCGACCTTTTGACACCCCTCCAGAAGCCCTGTCCCAACTTCAACTTAACTTGGACAGCAGCCGCATCGTCGGATGACCAACCTGTTTTGAAAAACGGGAAAATGAATCAAAAACAACCAATAAAATCAGGCCTTGCACCACCTGCTATCGCCTAATTTGGACAGCAGTGGTCAAAAACGAAAGGCGCTGCTCTTGTGCGTATCTTGGGCACAAGAATTGAACCTCCCCTGGGCATCCGCAGCAAAAGAGGTTACCCGAGCTACCTTGGGGCAAAGCCGGTGGAGTAACCGCCTTAAGGACGGAAGAACGCTCACTTTAAAACCATGATGGAAAAATCCTACATTGAAACCGTCCGCCTTCTCTTGGAAAGCGTTCCCGCGATCTTTGAGAATTCTCCCTTTGCCATGAAGGGAGGCACGGCCATCAACCTGTTCGCGCAGAACATGCCCCAGCTCTCGGTGGACATCGACGCGGTTTATACAGACCATCGAACGCCTCGAAGCGACGCTTTGAAAGCCATTGCCGCTGGTCTTGAAACGGCAAGAGGACGGCTGGTCTCGGTGGGCATCCAAGCCGACATCTCCGCACGAGTTACCTCAAAATAAATGTTACCTGGGAAGGGATTTAGGAGTGGGAGAAAAAGATTCGTTGCCTCACGGGAAAATGTTACCCGCAAAATAGAGGAATGAAGATGAAAGAAATGACTCGAGAGGAGCATCTGCAGCGACTTCGAGAACGTTACAAAGACCGAGGCCCTGAAGGCCGCAGTCGCATGTTGGACGAAGTTTGTCAATAATACGGCTACATCGCAAGCACGCGGTTCGACTGCTCAACTCAACCCCACACCCCAAGAAATCACCTCCTGGTCCCGAGCCCAAATACTTGCCGATTTTCAAAATCGTCGAAGCGATCTGGACCGCTGGCGAGCAGCCTTGTGCCAAACGACTGGAGCCGATGATTGAGCTGTGGCTGCCCTATTATCAGAAACGCCACGGCAAACTCCTGCCCTGCCAAAAGAAACTCGCCACCCAGGTCAGCACCGCCACGCTGGACCGGCTGCTGACTCCTCTGCGAGCGGAAGCGTCGTTGCGCGGACTTTGCGGCACCAAACCAGGCAGTCTTTTGCGTCAACAGATTCCCATTCAAGGTGAAGTTTGGAATGAAAAACGCCCTGGTTTTCTGGAGGCCGATAGCGTGGCTCATTGCGGTTCGAACCTTGCGGGCAGCTTTATTTGGAGCCTCACCTTTACGGACATCGCCAGCACCTGGACCTGCGGGCGAGCGGTCTGGAACCGTGGTTCCACCGGTGTTTTGGAGCAGACGCGCCAGATCGAAGAACATCTTCCCTTTGCCCTTCTGGGGCTGGATTTTGACAACGGCGGCGAATGGCTTAACTGGCACTTGATCCATTACCTTCAGGAGCGTGCTCAACCGGTGCGGGTGACCCGCTCACGTCCCTATCACAGTGACGACAATGCCCACGTCGAACAAAAAAATTGGATGTGGCCCCGGCAACTTTTGGGGTATGGACGCCTGGAGCAAGCGGACTTGGTTGAACCGATCAACTCAATCTACCAGGACATCTAGGGGCCGCTGCACAACTATTTTCTGCCCAGCATGAAGCTTATTGAAAAACATCGCGAAGGGAGCCGTTGGGTGCGCAAGCATGACCGGCCCCAAACCGCCTATCAACGTCTCCTGGCCCTCAATGCCCTCAACACCAAAGCCTGCAAACAACTGCGCGAGGAATTTGCGAGCCTGGACCCATTTGATCTGCACGAACGTTTGGAAAAACGCCTGCACCCCATATTGTCCAAAGCCCATAAAGAAGACTTGAAAGAGGCGCCTGTCGGCGCACAATAAAGATGCACAAAGAACGGAAATGGGAGGAAGCCCAAGCAAGAAAGCCGGTTTTCTCCTTTTCCCAATGACATAAACCCAGCGGGTAACATTTATCTTGAGGCAACGTCCCTCTCTTAATCCTCTCCCCTCCGGTAACATTCCCCCATGAGGTAACACGGTTGTTTTTTCTTTCCATTTTTGCGTAGTGTAATCGCTATAATAGATTTCCAGAGCGGGAGGGGCTTATGAGTTGTTTTGTGTCAAGCAAGCTTCAAGGTGTCTCGCCACTGTATTTCTTTGTTCATTTGGCATGGTTATTCTTTTCGTTCATGGCAAATCGCATATAAGTTCGTTATTTTTTGCCTCTTACGGTTTACCTCGATTGTCTTGATCTCCAAAAAATGTCGATGGTAGTCACGTCATCTTTGGTCAAAGGGAATGCACGGTGTTCGTGTTGTTTTAAAGTCCTTCTTTTTCTCTCTCTGGGTTCAACGACTATTGTTCTCAATCTTTTCTTGTAAAGTATCCCGTATTTGCGGGATGGACAGTTTTGAGGTAAATGGTAGCCTAAATTCAAATCCATGAAAAGCCAAATGCCAAGTTACCGTCCACCTTCTCTTATGAAATCATTTAAGGTGTTAGCATTTTTGTTTTTAGCAGTCAGCTCGCCCCAATGGGCGTTCGCTGATCTTGTCGGTCCGTATACTCTGGATGCAAACACATTGTTTTTGTTTCATTTTGATGAGGATGCAAGCAGTTCCGCCGCAGCCAACGCAGGAAGCGTTGGTGGTTACATTTATAGTGTTAGCGAGGCTTCAGCAACAACAACGCCCAGTGTTGTTTCGGAAATGTTGGGGGCAATCGGTTATTCGGATGCCTCTGTCAATTTTGGGAATTGCATGACAAACCCGGCGACTGGTTATGTTTTTGGTTTTGATGGAAATGGGGATGGGGCTTATCAAGGTGACACGGCTTCAACTCGTAGTACGGATGCGATCAAGATGTCCGTTTTAAATATTGGCAATGGAGGTCAATCGCCGTTCACGCTGGAGGCGTTGATTCAACCATCTGCGATCACTGGAAGTCAGGAAATTATTTCAACGGATAGTTCGGCAGCGACGGCAAGTCGTGGGTTTCAGTTTGTTGTCAGCAGTTCGACTTTGAAGTTTCAATTCATTGGGGGTTCGTCTTCCAGGGCTTTATCCGGTGCGATTCCGACTACTGGATCTGACGCTTTTGAAGCGGGGGCATGGTATCACGTTGCCGTTACTTATGATGGCACCACGTTGAAACTTTATTGGACGCGGCTTGATCCCACAGTGGGGGCAGCGCACTTGTTGAACTCTGGAGTCATGACGTTGGGAACGAATGATGGTCTTGTTACGGGGCCATTAACCATCGCCAACGAAAACCGGAATACTTCTGGTGAACGTTTTCTGGGAAGCATTGATGAAGTTCGCATCAGCAGTGTGGCAAGGGCTGCCAATGAGATGCAGTTTTACTCTCCGGTTGTAACGATCACACAAAATCCAGTGAGTCAAAATGTTGATTACAATCAGAAGGTGACCTTTTCTGTTGGGGCGTCCAGTCTGAGTGAAATGGGGTATCAATGGCGGTTTAATTCCAACAACATCGTCGGGGCTACAAATGTAAGTTATACAATTGCGAATGTGGCGGCAAGTGATGGTGGTTATTATGATGTCATCGTTACAAACACTGCAAGTTATACGGCAACAAGCACCCCTGCTCTTTTGGTTGTCGGCGCTGCGAATTTTCTGACGCATCGCTACAGTTTCACAACTGACACGTCTGACAGTGTTGGTGACGCATGGGGAACGAATTTTGGAAATGCCACGATCACGGATGGCCAGCTCGTTCTCGATGGAACAAGCGGTACTTATATGGAGCTGCCTGGTAATTTGTTTAATGGCGGTAATGCCACTGCGTTGAGTGTTGAGTTTTGGGCCACATTTGGCACAAGCGACAATAATGCCAGGGTGTTTGAATTTGGTGCTGTGAACGCAAATGGTAACGGCATCAACAACCTTGGTTTTACTCCGCATAATGGATCTGGATTGCAGCAGTTGAGCATCTCGGCAGGTGATCTGGATTTCCAACAGGTGGCAACTTCCTCCCCCTCTCTGGATGGTTCGACAGTACACGTGGCCTGTGTCATTGATCCTCCGAATCAGACAATCGCCATTTTCACCAATGGTTATCTGGAGTCAATCAACACGAACATGACTGTTGGCATCGCGAGTTTGAACGATACTTTCTCCTATATTGGACGTTCTCTGTTCACCACATATCCTTATCTCAATGCGAGTATCGATGAATTCCGCATCTACAATGGCGCTCTTGCAGACTTGAGTGTCAAACAAAGTGAAGATCAGGGACCGGATGCCATTCTTCAGGATGGCCCTGTCAAGTTTGCAACTCAGCCGGCAGCGACAACTGCCGCTCCCTCGGGCTTTACAATGACAATAAGTGCGGCGGCTGTTGGTTATCTGCCAATTTCCTATCAGTGGTATAAAAATGGTGTAGCAGTCGATGGAGCCACAAATGCGAACTATCTCTACACATTTGTGGATTCAGACAATGGGGCGTCCATGTATTGCCGTGCTCAAAATACAATTGGCGTGACAACTTATACAACCAACAGCACAACAACAATAATCAAGGTTGTGACTCCAGCTTCTCTGACATGGCTCGGAAACGGGGATGGAAATTGGAATACTTCTTCCTTGAACTGGGCAAACGCAGCCAATAACACAACTGCATTTTCGGCGTTTGATGGGGTGACTTTCAATGACAAAGGTGCAGGACAAACAAGCGTCTCCCTAACAGAGCAATTGAATCCAACATCTGTGACAGTGAGTTCCACCTCAGATTATACATTTACTGGGACAGGTTCTCTTGTCGGTCTTGGAACACTGCAAAAACAGAGCACTGGCAAGTTAATTGTCGATGTTGCCAACAAGATGACAGGACCGACTTTAATCTCGGGTGGCACACTTCAGATTGGATATGACGATAGCTATGGAACACTCGGTTCTGGGCCGTTGACAAACAACGCTACGCTCTCGTTCAAGCGTTCCGATACCTCCCTCAATGTAACCAATTCCATTCATGGCTCTGGTAAAGTCAGTTACGATGGTAGTGGCACAGTTACCGTTTCGGGAGCGAGCGATTACACGGGAGCAACCTTGATCAATCAAGGTATTGTCAATCTTCAAAACACTTCAGGACTTGGTGCCCAGAACAGCAAGACCACAGTTGCCACAGGCGGACAACTCTACATCACCGCAAATGTGGATGTTTCGAATAGTGTGTCTCTAAATGCCGCAGGCGATGGCAATGGGGCGCTTCGCAAAGGCGGAGCCGGTAAATCCGTTGTTCAGGGCACCGTTAATATTGCCAGTGACACAACAATCGGTGTTGATGGAAGCTCTGAACTGGTCTTTAGCAATACTGTCTCAGGCTCGGGAGTTTTGACTAAAATAGGATCAGGCACCTTGACATTGGGTGCTAGTAACACCTTCACGGGTGGAGCGGTTCTTTCCGAAGGCATTGTGAAAATTACTGCCGATGGAGCCCTCGGGAAGGGAGCGGCATCAACAACCATTGGAGCTGGCGCCAGGTTCCTTCTGGCTGACGGAGTTTCAGTGGCAAATTCATTCTCCATTCCAATTGTTCAGCCGGGAACAGGCTTGGGTATCTTCATGCCAGTCAATAGCAATAATACGAACGGTACAATAACGACATTAAGTGGAGCGATCAACTTTGGGGATACTGCGGCCAATGGCGGTCACTTCTACGGAGCGTTGCCAACCGGATATCTGCTTGTAAGCGGAAGCGTTACCCTGCCTGACGGTGCAGCCTTGATTGTTCGTGCGGGAAATGTCCGCTTCTCTGGCAGCGGTTATTATTCTGAAATGCAAATTCGCACTGATACGACAAGTATTGGTGCGGATAATTCCATTGCAACAAATGCAGTCCTTGATATCGGTGGTAATGGAAATGCTTGGTTGGATCTGAACGGATATAAACAGAGCATTACCGGTCTTAAGAACGAAGTCACTCCGGCCAATGTTGGCTGGGTCACCAATAGCAGTGCCTCATCTGGCACACTCACCATGGACATTGGAGATGGTAATTATCGCACGTTTGCTGGCGCCATGGGCGGTAATTTTGCCCTGGCACTCAAGTCTGGAACTCAGAGCTTTACCACGAATGGCACTGCAGGCAGTGGATTCCTGGCCCATACGGGTAACACGCTCGTCAACGGCGGCACACTCTATATCGGAATGGGTGTCGTTCTTCCAAATACGCCAGTCATTAACGTTGCTCAAGGAGCAATTCTGGATGCCACTGAGGGTGGATTGACCTTGACAGCCCAACAAGTTGTTCAAGGAAGCGGCACAGTGAATGGTAACGTTACAGGTGGCGGGGTTGCTCCTGGAACCTCGATCGGCACATTGACAATTGATGGCGATGTTGTTTTGAATGGCGTCACAACAATTGAAGTCAACAAAACAGCAGGTACAAAAGACCAGTTGATCGTATCGGGAGCCCTGACCTATGGTGGCACGCTCTACGCCACAAATTTAGGCGGTGACTTGAAGGTGGGCGACAGCTTCACTGTTGTTACAGCGGGGAGTTCCTCCGGCAGCTTTACTTCAGTCGTTGGTTATGCAGGTCCCGGCAAGGCTTGGAGCTTCGCCAATGGAGTTTTGAGTGTCATTGAAGGTTCTTCTGTAAACACAGATCCGACCACTTTGACATCCAAATTCATTGGTGGAAATAGTCTGGTCTTGTCATGGCCAACCGATCACATCGGATGGCATCTGCAAATGCAAAAAACCGCTTTGGACAAGGGGATCAACACCAATTGGGTTGATGTTCCCAATACCACGGCGATCAATTCGATCACAAATGTGATTGATCCAACCGCGGGTGCGGTTTTCTACAGAATTGTCTATCCCTGATTAACCTGTCATAGTCTGCTTAGGGAAAGGGGGCGTGAGATGATGAATCTCACGCTCTCTTTGTTTATCCTTCGTCATTAATTTGTTCTTCTTCCCCTTCTTTTGCCCCCTTGCCATCCATTGGTGCAAAATTGTATAATAGCATCTTGAATTTTCACCGTTTCAGTCTTGTCAATTTAGCTTATTGGCTGTCTACTCTTTTAGCTTTGGCCGGTGCAGTAAACCGGGAAAGTTCATCTGAGTATCTGGTGCAAGTATGGAATACCGATGCAGGACTCCCCCACAGCACTGTTACAAGCATCGCCCAAACCCCGGATGGCTATCTTTGGGTTGGAACACGACATGGGGGCTTGGCTCGTTTTGACGGAAAGACATTTGTCACCTTTCATCCGGGTAACACTCCAGAATTAAAATCAATTGAAATTCAAAAATTGATTGTGGATTCCCAGGGTACTTTATGGATCAACCTTGTTGAAGGTCTCCTGATTTCCTACCGCGATGGACAATTTCGCTTCGAACGCAGAAATTCCCAGACACCTCAAAACTGGCTTGATGCCTGTTTAAAAAGCAATGAAAAGGAAGTCGTTTTTTCACTGGCTACTGGTTTGGTCATCAAAGGAATTTTCGGAAATAAAATCACACGCTGGGAAATTTTAGAGCATCCTGACGACATTATCGGTAATCCTCCTTATTTGGATGGAAGCGGCACGCTTTGGTATCGAGCAAATAATGCTTTTATCGGCCAATTGCATGGAACAAAATTCTCCCCCATTACCAACGGGTTAATTCAACCCTTGGTAAATTGTGCGGCAGTTGGTAGTGATGGTCGTCTTCGAGTTGCCACAGAGAAGGAATTGGCTGTATGGAATGGTACCAATTTTATCAACGAAACCCCAACCAATGCTCCACCAACGATTACAGTCCGGCAATTGTGCCCTTGTCAGGATGGCTCAATTTGGCTCAGGACTTCTCACGAAATACTAAAAGTTTCGGGACGCCGGTTACTGGCCTCAACAGAGTTGTGGGACTCAAGCAAAAGCGCTCAGATTCGCAACATTTCCATGTGGGGAGATTCCAAAGGAGAAATTTGGGGAACCCATCTTGGCGGTGGACTCTGGCATGTCGACAATGAAGGAAAAAAAGTAACCATCACTGAACAGGATGGCCTCCCATCGGGCAGCATTGTCTGCTGGTTTGAAGACAAGGAAGGAAATGTCTGGGTGGGAATCACTGGTGGAGGTCTGGCCTGCATTCATTCCAGAACATTCCACACGTTGGGGCCTGTCGATAACACGCATTACACTCCCAAAACCGTTTGCGAAGATTTAAAGGGGGATATTTGGATTGGCACCACAGACAACCAAGTTTTGCATTGGGCCAACGGAAGATTCCAAGAGTTTTCCATTCCAGCAGATCCAGAAACCGGAACCGATACCACAATCATCCCTGCTAGTGGAAATCGAATGTGGGTGGGTGGCGTCAGAAGTGGTCTTCTCACTTTTGAATCAAACAAATTCACACGTCCATTTCCCTCTGAAAAAATAGGGATCGTGGGGCGCATCCTTTATCTGGACCATGCAGGAAAGTTGTGGATCGGCAATGAATTTGGGCTTTTCTGTTGGAGCAATGGTAAATTAAAAGTCTTTTCCAAAGAGGACAATTTTTCTCCTGCATATGTACTGGCGATTACAGAGGATAATAAAGGAAGAATCTGGCTTGGAACAGCAATTGGTGAGCTACGCAAATACGAAGAGGGTCGTTTTGACACATTCAGACCCGCTGATTCCCTGACCGATCCCGAAACGTTTCGTGCAGCAACTACAGCAGACCCCATGCGTAACGTTGGACGTGGAGCGCTCTCCAGCGGTGGAGAACGTTTCTGGAGTCTCCACGCGGATGCGGATGGGGTTATCTGGATAGGCACGCTTGGCGGTGGGTTGCTGCGATTCAAAGACGGTCATTTCACCCGATTCAGTCTTCAACAGGGCGTGCCCAGTGAACATATCAGTCAGATTCTTGAAGACGAGCATGGATGTCTTTGGCTAGGAATGCGTAATGGTATTGCCCAGATCAACAAGGCTGACCTTAACGATTATGCTCTCAACACCAAGTCAAACCTCTCATTCATCACGTATGGGAAAATGGATGGATTGCCAATTCTGGAATGCACGGGAGGAAGCCAACCTACCTGTTGGAAAGGAAAAGACGGACGTCTCTGGTTTACCACCACAAAGGCAGTCGTCTGGGTGGATCCCAACCATTTGCCACGAAACCCTGTGACGCCCAAGGTTTTTGTTGAAGAAATACGAGTCGATGGAAAAGAAACCTTTTCAAATGCCTTTGCCGCGACTAATTCATTTAAAACACTTCCCGACAATTTAAAATTAACCCCCGGGCGTCATTATATTGAGTTTAAATTTACAGCCACCAGTTTCACCTCTCCAGACAAGGTCAATTTCAAATGGCGGTTAAATGGTTTGGAAAACGACTGGGTTAATGGTGGTGCAAAACGTTCTGTCAGTTATAGTTTACTTCCCCCCGGCAACTATCAATTTCACGTCTGCGCCTGCAATAACGACGGAATCTGGAATAATGCAAGCGCGATTGTCAACCTGACAGTAATGCCATTCTTCTGGCAACGCTGGTGGTTCAAGCTGGCAGTAATCATACTAGTCCTGTTCATTTTGTGGACGGTTTATTCCGTCCGTGTAGGAAGACTCAAAGCACTGGAACGACTCCGACTGCGCATTGCCCGCGATCTGCATGACGAGGTCGGGGCAAATCTGGCCAGCATATCATTGCTTTCCCAATTGATGGAAACCACCCCCTCCTCTTCTGACGCATCGCAAGTCCATGGGATTGCAGTCCAGACAATCGACACACTACGAGATATCATCTGGTTCATTGATCCTCAACACGATCACTTGACAGACTTGACCGCCCGATTGAAGGAGACAGCCCGAATGATGCTTGGCAATGTCAAATATCGTTTTGAACAATCGGGAGAATTCGATTCCGTTAATCTTACGCTGACGTTTCGTCGAAATGTCCCACCGATTTTCAAGGAAGCCCTGCACAATCTCCTTAAACATTCAAACGCGACTGAAGTTGAAATATTTGTCATTCGGGAAAACCATGAATTTCGACTTAGTGTCAAGGACAATGGCACCGGCTTTGATGGAAAACAAAAAGGAACAGGCAACGGACTCAAAAACATGCACCGTCGTGCAGAAGAACTTGGTGGTATTTTAAACATTCTCACCAGCCCCGCTCACGGTACAAAAATCACACTAACAGTCCCCCTCACGCAAACACGGGACTGGTGGAAAGGAAAAAGCGGTTTATCGTGAAAAACCAGCGAATGGATAAAACAGCACAACAACAAACTAGCGCGACTGTACGGGAGCCAAAAACAGTCACTGCGCCGGGAAGGCAATGCGTCAATGTCTGGCTCATCGAAGATAACCACAGCTACCGCAACACGGTGGCCCGAGTTATCAACAAGATTGAGGGTCTGGAGTGTTCGCAGCTCTTTTCCAACGCAGAAGATGCCTTGAGCGCTCTTGAAGAAGGTGGAGTCCCAGATGTTGTCCTTTTGGATGTTGAACTCCCCGGACAAAATGGCATTGAGGCTGTCACAAAAATCAAATCAGTCTCTCCATCCACCCGTGTTGTGATGCTCACTGTATTCGATGACCACGAAAAGGTTTTTAAAGCCATTTGTGCGGGAGCCTGCGGTTATCTGTTGAAAACATCCCCCGTGGAACGCATCGTAGAATCCATTCACGAGGCCATGTCTGGCGGGGCGCCCATGACACCCCATGTTGCAAAGCTGGTGCTTGAAATGTTCAGCAAAATGGCGCAGCCAAAGCAGGATTATGGTCTGACATTGCGCGAGCAGACCATTTTGGAATTAATGACACAGGGGCTCATCAAAAAGGAAATCGCTGTCAAGCTGGCCTTGAGTTACCACACCGTTGACACACATCTGCGTAATATCTACGCGAAACTTCATGTTCACAGCCGGACAGGAGCCGTTGCCAAGGCCATTAACGAACGACTCTTCTGAGTTAATTGGGTTTCTTTTTTTATTGAAGCGTTTGCATAACAACGGTCATTCAGGGTAAAGTCCCCCTCAATGAATTCACCGTGTCCATCTGTGTTTTTTCCGTTTTTGAATCCGGTGGTGTATTTTCACCACTGGAATGATATTCGACATGCTGGCAACGTGTGGATTTTCCATTGCAATCCGAGCAATTCATCCTCCTTGAATTTAATTCAATGAATACTGAGAAACAAAGCCGCAAAGCTATCAGCCGTCGTCACTTCACAAAAACCATTACGGCAACCGCCGCTGTTGTTGGTTTACCCATCACCTTTTTGGACGCGGAACCGCCAAAGCCAGCAAATATCAAACAATTGTTCCCAGATGGGCTTCGCCCTCTATTTGAGCAACAAGGATCACTGATTCGGCAACGCAAACAGGACTGGTTGAAAAAGGCTGCTAAAGCAACGCCTCCTTTGTTTCACATTTCACGCGCTCCCATCAACCTCGTAAAAGTGGAAAAAGCCGCTGATGCGTTTCAGGGGTGGAAAACCGTGCCAGCAGGTTCTGTTGACTTGATTCTCAATCGTCCGATGGTTCCCGGGGACAGTTTCATTCTCGATTTTGGTGAGCATTTCACTGGTTACTTTGGTTTCTCAATGCGGCGTTTCGAAAATCCAGTCGATGCGCCTGTGAGGCTTGCCTTTGTTTTTGGAGAAGTCCCCACCGATGTTGCCGAGCCATTTGAGCCCTATCACGGTGGCTTGGCCCGCTCCTGGCTTCAGGATGAAACTGAAAGTTATGACATTGTCCCCTCCGCCGTGCGTCTTCCGCGACGTTACGCATTCCGATATGTCAAAATAACGGTTGTTTCTGCAAGCAGCCATTGCAAATTCGGGTTCACAGCTTTTCAAGCGGAGTCAGTCACCTCGGCCAACGAAAAGAACATTGCTCCCCTGCCCGACTCGCAAGCTTCAGATAAAGCCTTGGATGCCGTATCTCTCCGAACACTGCGGGACTGCATGCAAACGGTGTTTGAAGACGGCCCCAAGCGGGATCGCAGGCTCTGGCTTGGCGATTTGCGCCTTCAAGCCATGGCCAATTACGTGTCCTTCAAAAATTACGATCTTGTAAAACGCTGTCTCTACATACTCTCCGGCACAGCGTCAGAGACCGGACTTGTGAGCACGGACGCATTTGAATTTCCAGAACCCGTACGCGGGGGCGATACCATTCTTGATTATACCGCACTCTTTGCCCCCACACTGCTGGAATATTTGGAGGCCAGCAAAGACGTTCACACTGCCGAGGATTTGTGGCCGTTGGCATTGAAGCAACTGGATTTGACTCTGGAGCACGTCAATTCCGAGGGGCTGTTTGTGCCCCCCAATAATTGGTGGACGTTTATTGACTGGCATCCCACTTTGGATAAACAAGCGTCAGAACAGGCGATTCTCATTTGCAGCCTCCGTGCAACGCTTTCTCTGGCAGAAAAACTCGACAAGGCATCAGAAGTGACGTTCATTCCCAAAATGATCTCTCTGATGGAGGATGCCGCCCGAAAGAATCTCTGGGATTCCACGCTTCATATGTTTGTAAGTGGTCCCAACCACCAGATTTCCTGGGCTTCCCAAGCTTGGATGGTTCTTGCCAAAGTCCCTACCCTAGAACAGAGCCAAGCGGCCCTGCTTGGAGTCATGAAAGACCCAAGAGCAGAAAAACCCGTAACCCCCTACATGCATCATTACATGGTCGCGGCACTATGGGAGGCAGGCCTGCATGAGCAAGCATTTGAACATGTTCGTTCCTACTGGGGCGGCATGGTGGCAAAGGGAGCCGATACATTCTGGGAGGTTTATGTGCCTGGGAATGATCGTTTGTCCCCCTATGATAATCACTTGATCAACAGTTATTGTCATGCCTGGAGTTGCACTCCAGTTTGTTTCCTCCGTGGAAAAAAATAAGAGTGATGAAGTGGCGATTTTATCGCACTCTACTCTTTTAGGTAAAAAAAAGACGGCGTAGCACATACCTACGTCGTCTTGAGAATGCAGCTTTTTTACAAAAGTTTTACCAGATGCGCCGCTTTTTCAGCGTTGTGTCTTGCAACATCTGTGGAATCAGCCGTGGCAAGAACCACTCCCATTCGTCGCCCTGACTTCGCGCACGGTTTTCCAAAAATGCGGATCTTCGTGTTCTCTACGCCCGAAGCTTCACTGATATCAAAAATTGGCGCCCATTTTTCCTCTGTGCTCTTGATGACGTGGCTGGCTCCGTGCATGAGAAGGCTAGTGTCAACCGGCAATCCCAGAATTGCGCGAACATGAAGCTCAAATTCCGACATTCGTTGCGTAATCATGGTTACCATGCCCGTATCATGCGGACGAGGAGATACCTCACTGAAGATCACCTTGCCGTCCTTGATGAATAGTTCAACCCCAAAAATTCCAGCTCCACCCAGAGCATCGGTGACCTTTTTGGCAACGTCCTGAGCCTGTTTGATAAGTGCTTCTGACATGTTTGCTGGTTGCCAGCTTTCATGGTAATCGCCATTGATTTGGACATGCCCGATCGGCTCGCAAAAACGGGTGCCAAGAACGGACCGGACCGTCAAAAGCGTGATCTCGTAATCAAAATGAATGAACTCTTCAATGATTAATTTGGTTCCAATTCCGCGCGCCGCTTCCCTGCCATAATTCCACGCATGTTCAATGTCTGCCTCGCTCTTGATGACGCTCTGCCCTTTTCCTGACGATGACATGATGGGCTTTGTCACACACGGAATGCCAATCTCTTTGACGGCAGCCTTGAATTCATCAAAAGTTTCGGCAAACAAGTAACGGGCCGTCGGCAAACGCAACGTCTCTGCCGCAAGGCGTCGGATGCCTTCACGGTCCATGGTAAGCTTCGCGGCATTAGCAGTTGGAATCACCCTGAACCCTTCCGCTTCCAATTCCTTGAGCATCGTTGTATTGATGGCCTCGACTTCAGGCACGATCAAGTCAGGCTTTTCTGCCTCCACAATGGCACGCAATACATTGCCATCCTTCATATTGATGACGTGCGAACGATGAGCCACCTGCATTGCAGGCGCATTTTCATAGGAGTCCACAGCAATACACTCCACCCCCAGACGCTGCGCCTCAATGATGACTTCCTTTCCAAGTTCTCCACTTCCCAACAACAAAAGTTTTTTTGCGCCCTTCAACAAAGGCGAACCAATGGTGACTTTACTCATAAAATTCAGATTAATTGTCGCGTTGATGCCTATTTTTGCTCCAGAGAGCGACGAATAAGCAAATCTTACTTTCCATCCTCCTCCCGTCAATTGGAATCCCACCAGGATTCGCTGTTATCAGGCTGCGACAGCTTGAACCGTTGTTTTGTCCTGTTTCACGTAGATGGTTCTCGTTGGATAGGCAAATTGAATTCCAGCATCATCGAATTGCTTTTTGAGTGAAAGATTCATCTCCTGTAAAGCCTTGAGATAATCTGCATAGACAGTTGTTTTGTAGAAAAAGGCCACCTGAATATTCAGCGCAGATTCACGAAACTGATTAAACACGATTTCGACGTTCGTATTGAATTGATTGTTTCGGTAAACCCCTTCGATGATGCCAAGAGCCTGTTTGATCTGATCAGCCTTGTTACAGTAGGCCAGACCAAAATTGATTTCGGTCTTGATTCCAGGACGACGCGAAATATTGGTGATGATTGCATTTCCCATGGTTTTGTTTGGAATGGTGACCAGATAGCCATCCTCGTTGCGCACGCGCGTGCTCCGTAATCCAATGGACACGACCGTGCCGTCCACCGTATCCAATTTAATGCGATCCCCGATGCGAAAAGGCTTGTCAATAAAAACAGATACAGCACCAAAAATATTGGCCAGCGTATCCTGTGCCGCCAGGCCAAGCGCAAGCCCGCCAATCGAAAGGGATGCCAGAACGCTCTTGATGTTCATCCCCAAATTGTCCGACGTGAGCAAAACAGCAACAATGATGATGAAAATCTTCAGACTCTTGCTGATTACGGGAACCAGCATTTCATCAAAGGATTTATCCACACCTCCAGCCGAGGATCTTTCCCGCCAGTAAAGCATCAGGAGGTCAATACATTTGACAGCGAGATAGGCGAGCGAGGCCGCCACCAGCATCTTTAATCCAGTCGAAAGATAATTGGACAAATACAGTCCGTAATGCAGCAGAATAACAAATGTGAGAAGTTTCGTCGGCCCATGCAACAGGTTCAACAGCATGGTATCGACACTTGTCGACTTTTTGGACACAATTTTCTGCAACCGGGCGTTCAGAAAGAAATCCAGAAACTTGGAGAAATAGTATGCAAGGACAATATACAACAGGGATGCCACCAATTCCCACGCAGGCTGTCCCATGCGCCCAAAAACAGGGTATTGCAGCCAAGAAATGTGATCCAAACCAAAATAGAATGGTTCGCGAGGAACCATCGTCATTGTTGTCACATCCGCTTCCTTTTCCTGATTTTCGCGAAACTTCTCCACCGCCAGGGCCAGTTGAGATTCCTTGCCAACCTTTTCAACCGCGTTTGTTGAACCAGTAATCGCAGTCTTTTCAGACTTGGATGGATACGATACCACTATTGCCACCACAACGACGCAACACAGGACAATTAATATGCCCGGTAAAAGGCTTTTAAAGGTGTTTTTCATGTTTCAGTTGTTAAACCAAAGAATTGAAGAAACCGGAGTCGAGGAAATGAGCGGTTATCCGCCCGCAACGATTTTGATGATCTCCAAACGATCCCCCGTTGCAAGCTGGCGCTGATTGAATTCAGAGGGAACAACGGCCTCGCCGTTATGTTCAACAACAACACTGCGAGGACGCAACCCTTGGGCCAGTAAAAAAGCCTCGATCGAACAAGGCAGTTCGGCAGACACCGGCTGGCCATTGGCTATGATCTGTCCACTCTTCATTTACGTCAATGTAAGCAGACTTACCTCCGGTCTGCAATTAAATCGCATGTGCAGAACGCTGCCAATTCCCTTTGTGATATGCAACCAACGGTTATTCCAGAAATACAATCCCGCTATAAATCGTTTATCTTTGACTGGTGCAAACGGCTCACCCAACAGTGGAATCGATACCTCACCGCCATGCGTATGCCCACTCAGCATGAGCTTCCATTCGTAATTGGCCAGATCGTCTTTAGTATCGGGATTATGCGATAGGATAATTGTGGGAATCCCACCATTGGGAACACTGTCAAAAGCTTTTTTTGCGTCAAAATCATTTGCCCAGGGATCTCCAAGGCCGATTAATCGAAACGCTCTTTTTCCTACGACCACCCGTTCACCGGAATTGCGAAGAAGTTTAAGCTTTGCCGCAGCCAGAAGATTACACACCTGCTCCGGGGTGGAGTAACCATCACGATGTGCCGACCAATGCCCGCCATCGTGATTCCCCAGACTGGCATAGGTGGGGGCTGCACTGGACAATTTTGAAAGCAGCTTGATGTAGTCGTCTTTATCCTCAAGCGTGGAATTGATATAATCACCGGTCACGCAAATGAAATCCGGATGCTCGGCCAACCCAAGATCAATCGCTTCTTCAATGCGATCCAACGGGAAAAAATTGGAGGCATGCAAATCAGACAGGTGCAGTAATTTTACCGGAGATGCTCCATCGGGACCGATTGGAATCTCCTGTCGGCTTAGCTTCAGCCAATCCGACTCAAAATAACCATAACCGCTTGTTGCCACTCCCATCCCCCCGAGAGTCAACAAAAACTTTCTTCGATTCAGCTTGTGGTTCTTGGAACTCATGCACACAAGGCCGCGTCCCAATCCTTCCAAACCGGCTCGTAGCCAAGAGAGCGCAAGAGAGTCGCAACTTCTCCGGCTGAACGATCATCCGCGATGTCAAATTGCCCGGCAGCATGCTCTTCTGCGGTTGGAACGTGTGCCTGAACAATTCCACGCTTGGTTTCATGCAGGCGTTCATGAGCAGCATTCGTATATCCTCCCGGCTCAGTGTGGCTTCCCGCGCTCATCATGGTGATTCCAATCTGGATCAAACCGTTGCGCAACTGGGGGCTCTCACGCGTGGACAACACCAGTCCGACATCAGGCAAAAAGAGTCGGAACGCACAAATCAATTGAGCCAAATCCTTGTCTTTCATTTCAGAACGCGGCTTGAAAGAACCGGCACAAGGCCGCATCCGAGGCATGGAAATGGAAGTTTGAGCCTTCCAGCAATTACGCATCAAATAATCAGCATGAGCTGCCACGCAGATTGCCTCATAACGCCAATCTCCAAGGCCATATAACGCGCTGATTCCCAATTTCCTAAAACCACCTTCATACGCCCGTTCCTGCGTGCCAAGCCGCCATTCAAAATCCCGTTTTGGACCAGACGTATGCATTTCCGCGTAGAGTTCGTGATTATAACTCTCCTGAAAAAGCGTCACACCATCAGCGCCTTGCGCCACCAGATTTCTGTATTCATCAACATCGAGAGAAGCCACTTCCAGCGACACACTCGGGCAAATCTCATGGCAAGCGCGCACGCACTCTTCCAAATATCGATTGGACACAAATTTTGGATGTTCTCCAGCCACCAACAAAATGTTGCGGAATCCTTCTGCCAGCAAAGCACGAGCTTCCCGGACTGTTTCTTCCACGCTCAAGGTCACCCGCAAAATCGGATTATCACGCGAAAAACCGCAGTATTTGCAGTTGTTAACGCATTCGTTGGAAACATAAATCGGCGCAAAAAGCCGCATCACCCGCCCAAAACGCCGGAGCGTCAAGGCTCTGGACCTTTGGCAAAGCGGTTCCAAAAGGCCAACACCTTGGGGCGAGATCAATGTGGCAAAATCAGAAAGAGACAAATGACTTTTGACCATGCTGGCACGCACATCCTCCAACGTGGCAGCTTGGGATTTCTTCAAAAGTGCGTCGATTGGCAAGGTTCTTAATTCTGAAACAAAACTCATCGTCTCTAGCTTACCAAATTCCTACAAAGGAGCAAGTCTGCCTGGAAAGACAATTGGGATGAACTGTCGCTGGCTTTTTTCCCGCACTTTGAATATACCTCTCCAAGTGAACAAACTAGAACCATCCGAAGTAGAGCATCTGAACGCCGCGTTGGGATGGCTTGGGCTCAAACAATGGAAGGAAGCCAGCCAGGAACTGGAAAAGCTAAGCCCAGAAGCTCAGAAGCATCCAGACACGCTTGAGGTGCGGTGTCTGGTCTTTGAACAGGCAGAGCGCCTGGACCTTTCCACCGAAGCGGCTCGTTTGATCATACGCCATGCTCCAGAACGCGCTTTTGGATGGTTTCATCTCGCCTATGCCCTGGATCAGCTTAAATTGACAAATCGCGCCTACGACACGCTTTTGGAGGTTCTTGACCAGTTTCCCAAAGACTGGCAGATGCACTACAATATGGCCTGTTACGCTTGCAAGCTTCAACGCTGGTCGGACTGCTGGCACTGGCTTGAGAAAGCTTTCACCATTGGCGACGCCAGAGAGCTCACTCTCATGGCCATGGAAGACCCGGATCTTCAACCCTATTGGAACCATATTGGAATGCCAAAGCTTAAGAAATAGCTTCTTTCTCTGAAAGCACCTGTTGACTTTCAGCCATCTGATTTTTGATGTCACTCCCATTGGTTTATGGTTCAATTCCCTTATAAATGAAGCTCTATTTGCGTCTTCAGGATGTTCCAGAACTCCGGGATTTGCCCCCAAGGCAACGTTCCCTGGTTCACCGTTGTTGTTACCAAATGTATGGTGCAACATCTTGGAAGACCTTTGCAGCTCTAATGCTTTACGGTCTTTGTGGCGGTGTGGGAATGGTTGGAGGGAAGCTCCTCTATCCCCATTTCAAGCTGCCCCTCATTTTTCTATTGATAGCAGGAACACTGGTGGGTGGCGCGATCGGCTTTATTCTCTATCGTTCCATTGTAATAGGGCATCTCAGACAATTTTACGCGGATTTTATCAGGAATGACCTTCCTCAATTAGGGAAATAGCAAGACCTCATCCCCCCCACAGACAACTAAAAGCTGGCTCTCATTCGAAAGCAAAAAGTTGCTTTCAACTGGCTGAAAAGTACAAGATTCCATCATGTCTTTTGAGAACAAGATTCTGAATGTCAAAACGCTACCCCAATGGCGCGAGTCCGTGCGCAAGTCTGGTAAACGACTCGTTGTAACGAACGGTTGCTTTGACGTTCTGCATCGCGGACACGTCACTTATCTGGAGCAGGCACGGGCACAGGGAGATGCCTTGCTCGTTGGCCTCACCAGTGATGCGAATGTCAGAAAACTCAAGGGGCCAGGACGCCCGGTAAACGAAGAGCAAGACCGAGCCGCTGTCATTGCGTCATTGGAGTCCGTCAGCGCTACCTATATTTTTCCAGAATTGGATGCCCGCAGTTTTTTGCAATTTGTGAAACCCGATATCTATGTCAAAGGCGGTGACTATACAATTGACACGATAAATCAGGACGAACGCCATCTTTTGGAAAAGATGGGGGTTAAGATCGTTCTTCTGGGCGGGGTTCCCGGAAAATCAACCACCGCCCTTCTCGAAAAAATCTGCAAACTGTAAGGCAGTCCCCTCTTCCTGACCAACTATTGTCCCGAAACGGGGATTCGCCAGTTAAGGATACCCGAGCACATTTTGTCCTGAGATTTCACTTCAATTCGCAGCGCTTTTGTGGAAACCGGTTTGAAACTCACGTGGTTGTAAGCATCCTTCTTTGTGCCGTATTCGGAAGGATTCTCCACAGCCTTCCAATTTCCGCCATCCAAGTAAAGCACCCGCCAGGATTGTGGAACCCGGCAACCGCCTTTTCCCGTATCATCAAACCAATACACCAGAGTTCCAGAAACGGTTTGAGGTTTCTCAAAGTCATACTGCACCCACTCGGTCGTTCCCAAATGCGGCCACCAGGTAAACCTTGCCACTTTTTCATCATTTGATGCCGCAGGTTCTGCCACCCGGTCCATCGCCCTCGGTGAATCAACCCCTGAGAATGAGGCTGTCCACGGGCTCTTTGGAATCAACTGCCATTTGCGTGCGTCAGGTCCATCGCCAATGTAAGGGAACGCCGTGATACGCAGCCGGGCTGCTCCCATCGGAATCAATGTCACCGTCTCTTCCGGCTCACTGCTGAAGACCGGGCTCGGCTGCAACAGCCCCACCACATTGTCATCATCAGCCGTCCATGCAGGAATCCTGCGGGCCTTGACCTTGGCTTCCAAGGGCACGCCCTCATGTGTAAACGGATTTGCGCCAGCCGCCACCTTGCGTTTACGAATTTCGATCCCGTTCTCAGGAGATTGCGCCTTCAAATCCAGTCCATAGTTCCAAGGCGAATCCGCAAACACTTCATATTCGGGCCACTTGTCCGTGCCACCATAACGTGACCAACGCTCCTTGATATCCAGAGAAAAGGTCAACGGTCCATAATTAACTGACACCGCGTTTTTATTATGCTCCCAATGCTTTATTTCTGTTTTCATTGGAAGGCGCAACGCCAACGTATCGCCATCATGCCAATTGCGTTGAACAAGGATGTAACCGTTTGGTGTTCCTTCAAGCTTCACGGTTTTGCCGTTTATTTTGACAGAAGGTTTTGCGCACCAACCGGGAATTCGCAGGTAGAGAGGAAATTCAACCGCCTTTGACGTTTTAATCTGGAACTGTATGGTGTCATCAAACGGGTAATCCGTTTTCTCCATCACCAGAATTTCCGAAGCTGCCGTCCCGACCTTGGCCTTGACTTCCGACGCAGCATAGAGAGAAGCACAAAGTCCGCGTCCAGGCGTCGCCAGCCAGAGTTCTTCGGTGTAATAAGGCCAGCCAATGCCAAGATTGTGCGGGCAGCAACGATAGTCAACCTGCCCATGCTTGAACGGTTGCATCACAAAATCACCATTTGAAAACTGACTGCCTTTCTTGCCAATCTTATCCAACTGAATTGAATTGGCCGACGTGATGTAATGCGTGCCACTATGATCGGGACTCAAGGAAGCCGGAAATGAATTAAACGCAATTTCCTCAGCCAAATCCCCCCATGAAGCCTCTCCAGAAATACGGGTCATCATTGTGAATGTGTGAATGAATTCCACCCACCCGCACGTTTCAAACCCTTGGCGAGGGTCGCCATACCCCGGGCGGCAATTTTCGTCGCCAGCAAAACCACCTCCGGGAAACTGCCCATAAAGATCCATGATCCTACGGTAATTTTGCCACGTCGCGTTCAGATACATGTCATTCTTCGACAACATCCAATATTCCGCTGGTTCGCGAATGCCCTGGGCAAGATTGACATTGTGCCACGTGGGCAAATCAGTGGTATAGTTTGGCGAGTTCTGATGGATTTTTCTGGCGAGATCCAAAAGCCAGGATTCCCCTGTCCTGTTATACATCCAATAAACTTCAGCCAGATTATCTGCCCAGCGCACTGCTCCCCAACCATGTTTAAAAGCCTCTGGAGCCAGCGAATTTTGCCATCGGAAATATTTCATGAAGAACTCGGGCACACGTTCGTCTCCCGTGTAATCGTAATACGAATGCAAGGCATCCAAAATCAGCATGTGCGGCCACAAATCTGGGAAGCTACTCTCCGCCGTGCGAAGCCGGTCCGGTCCAAAATATCCATCCGCCTTCTGATTTTTCAAAATCCCATCAACCCACTTTTTCGTGTTTGCAATAATTGTCTCGTTTTTTAAAACGTATCCCAAATCACCATAGCCGCGTAACCAGTAAGGCAACTCCTCCCAACCGTCATTCGATTTTGGGTCAACCCAGCCATTTCCTTCATACTTCAGAAAACCAGAGACTTCAGGAAGCCGTCCCACAAGTCCGCTGGCATCCAGTTCTAGCTGTTCGCGCAGCCAGCCTTTTGGGGTGATTGCACCTGGTGGCAACTTGTAGAATGGGCTTGCCATCAACGGGGCACGATTGCCCAGATAAATCGACTGATTTGTCTCCTGCGGCAACCTAACAACAGTGGTGGCAATCGAGTTTCCCATGGCGGTTGTTGAAAACACAAGGGCCAGCCCCATCACTGAAATACCAAGATAACGTTTCACTTTACAGTCACTTATCTTCATACGGTCATTCGTTGTAAAAAAGTCTTCTTTCGTTAAAGGCAAAAACAGTTTTCCTTAGGCACATTTCAAGGCAGAAATTACGTTAAAAAACGCTGGCATGCCTTCAGATCACTTGAGCTATTACACTTATTTTATCGCCCATGTGAATCCTGTCATGTCACATGAAGCGATTACAAAAAAACGCGCACGATTTGTTGTCGTGCGCGTTGATCAAACCCCAGAGGTTTGAATGAAACGATTAATATCGGTAATGGTCAGCCTTATAGGGGCCTTCCACTGGAACGCCGATGTAGTCAGCCTGCACTTTGGTAAGCTTGGTGAGTTTGACACCAATTTTCTCCAGATGCAAACGGGCCACTTCCTCGTCCAGCTTCTTGGGCAGGCGATAGACCCCGGGCTTGTAGGAATCCTTGTTCTTCCACAAGTCCAGTTGAGCGAGCACCTGGTTTGTGAAGGAATTGGACATGACAAAGCTAGGATGGCCTGTGGCACAACCCAGATTGACCAGACGGCCTTCGGCCAATAGATACAGGTTGTTTCCCTTCGGCATGGTGTAACGATCAACCTGTGGCTTGATGTTCAATTTTTTAACACCAGGACATTGGTTCAAACGATCCACTTCGATTTCATTGTCAAAGTGCCCGATGTTGCAGACGATTGCCTGATCCTTCATCTTGAGCATGTGCTCCAGGGTGATGATGTGGCAATTGCCAGTGCATGTGACGTAGATGTCGCCAATGCCCAGCGTGTCTTCGACAGTCGTCACTTCAAAGCCCTCCATCGCCGCTTGAAGAGCATTGATGGGATCGACTTCTGTGACAATCACACGAGCACCGAAACCGCGCATTGAATGTGCGCAGCCCTTGCCGACATCGCCATATCCACAAACCACGGCAACCTTCCCTGCCACCATCACGTCGGTGGCGCGTTTGATGCCATCAGCCAGGGATTCACGGCAACCGTATAGGTTGTCAAATTTGGACTTTGTGACAGAGTCGTTCACATTGATTGCAGGAACGAGCAGGCGGCCCGCTTCCTTCATCTGGTAAAGACGATGAACGCCAGTCGTCGTTTCTTCGCTCACGCCCTTCCAGTCCTTGACAACGCTGTGCCAGAAACCGGGGCGTTCCTTCAAAATGCGCTTGAGAAGATTCTTGATGACTTCTTCCTCATGGGAACCGCTGGGAGTATTCACCCAGCCATCGCCATTTTCCAGTTCATACCCACGATGAATGAGCAACGTGGCATCTCCCCCGTCATCAACAATCATTTCAGGGCCAAGACCGCCGGGATGGCTGAGCGCTTCCAGCGTGCAATCCCAATATTCCTCCAGGGTTTCCCCCTTCCATGCGTAGACAGCAACACCATCTTTGGCGATGGCAGCAGCAGCGTGGTCTTGTGTTGAGAAAATATTGCAACTGGCCCAACGAACAGAGGCACCCAGGGCGACAAGGGTCTCAATCAACACAGCCGTCTCAATGGTCATGTGAAGCGACCCGGTAATCCGAACGCCTTTAAGCGGCTTGCTTGTGGCGTATTTTTTACGAATGGACATCAGACCGGGCATTTCGTGTTCGGAGATGTCAATGGCTTTGCGGCCAAATTCCGCCAGGCCAATGTCCTTGACTTTATAAGCAGGACTTTTTGCAGGAGTCTTTTCTTTTTTAGCAGCCATAAAATTTAGGTGTGCGTTTTTTCTACTTCACAGCTTTCTTAAGCGCTTCAACCTTGTCGGTCTTTTCCCATGTGATGGAATTAAGATCGTCAATTTTTCCAAAGTGACCGTAGTTTGTCGTCTTTGAAAAGATGGGGCGCAAAAGGTTCAATTGCTTGATGATTGCAGCGGGTTTGAAACTAAATACCTGGCGAACCGCCTCTTCGATTTTTTCATCAGGGACAGTTCCCGTTCCAAACGTATCCACGCAAATAGACACAGGATCAGGATAGCCAATGGCGTAGGCAAACTGGATTTCTGCGCGAGAAGCCAAACCTGCCGCAACAATGTTCTTGGCCACATAACGTCCCATGTAAGCCGCGCTGCGATCCACTTTCGAGGGGTCTTTGCCACTGAAAGCGCCACCACCGTGACGGCCCATGCCACCGTAGCTGTCCACGATGATCTTGCGTCCCGTCAGACCGGTATCGCCTTGAGGACCGCCTACGACGAAACGTCCGGTTGGATTGACGAGAAATTGCGTCTTCTTGTCAAGCAACTCAGCAGGCAACACCTTCTTGATGACTTCTTTAACAATGAAATCGTGTATTTTGCTGTGTTTCGCATCAGCAGAATGTTGGGTGGAAACCACGACATTCACAATACGAACCGGTTTGTTATCCTCGTATTGAACCGAAACCTGACTCTTGGCATCAGGACGAAGCCACTTAACCGCACCGGTTTTACGGATGCGGGTTAATTCACGCCCCAAGCGGTGCGCAAACATGATCGGCGCTGGCATCAATTCCGGAGTTTCATTTGAAGCATAACCAAACATCAGCCCCTGATCACCGGCACCTTGTTCATCCGTGTCCTTGCCTTCCGCTGCACGGGCATCAACGCCCTGAGCAATGTCCGGGCTTTGGCTGGTCACAAGATTCGTAATAAACACCTTGTCCGCATGAAAGACATCATCGTCATTCACATAACCAATCTCACGAATGGCATCACGAGCAATTTGGTTGATGTTCAGTTTAGCCTTGGTTGTTATTTCACCGCCAACAATGACCATGTTGCTCTTGGCATAACATTCACAAGCAACACGGCTGAGCGGGTCTTGAGCCAGACAGGCATCCAAAACGGCATCAGAAATGGTATCGCAGACTTTGTCGGGATGGCCCTCGCCAACCGACTCGGAGGAAAAGATGAATCGTTTCATGGGTTATTTAAACAACTACGTATTGACGTATCTTGATAAGAAGATATATTTACTTCCGCCATACGTCAACCGTTAAATGACTTAATTTAGCATCAAAATCATTTTTCTGATGTCGACCACATTAAAATCCCTCCGCGCACTCTCTGACCCAACGCGTCTTCGTATCATTTCTCTTCTTGAACGAAGCGAACTTTCCGTCAATGAGCTTCAGGAAATCACCCAAATGGGCCAATCCCGCATTTCAACCCATCTGGGACTCCTCCAGGAAGCCGGATTAGTCGAATCCCGCCGGGACGGCAAACGCGCATTTTACAAACTTTCCACCACCACAGATGATCTTGAGAGAGAATTCATCCAACTGGCTGTTCGTGGGGCCAAGGAACTCCCCGAACAGGATGCGGATCAAGTGAACTTGAAACGTATTCTTACTCTCCGCAATGAACAGGCGCAGGTCTATTTCAATCAAGTGGCGGGACGTTTCGACCAAAGTTATGGGCCCGGAAGGTCGTGGCAGGCTTTTGGACATCTGCTGCTTCGCATTCTTCCACCTCTCACCGTCGCCGACCTTGGTTCTGGCGAAGGCCTTCTGAGCGAGCTTCTGGCACGACGAGCCAAAAAGGTCATTGCCGTGGATAACTCTGAAAAAATGGTCAATTTTGGAGCCAACAAAGCCCGAAAAAACAAACTCAAAAATCTTGAATTTCGTCTTGGCGATCTGGAACACCCTCCCATTGAGCCAGGATCCGTTGACCTCGTCATCTTGAGTCAGGCATTACACCATGCCGGGACTCCATCTAACGCCATTCAAAGTGCCTACTCCATTTTGAAGCCTGGGGGTCAAATTATGATTCTTGATTTGCTTGAACACAAATTTGAACAAGCCCGCGAATTGTATGGAGACCAATGGCTAGGCTTCACACACAGCAGTCTGCAATTATGGCTCGAACAGGTGGGATTCAAAAAAATTGAAATCAGTTCGGTGGCCCGTGAGGAACAGCCCCCACATTTTCAAACATTACTTGCCAGCGCCGAAAAAACACTCTCCGTCCCCAGCATATAGAAACGGTCTTTAGGGGTAATCCATTTTCTTCTCCCCAAAAAAGATGACGGCTGCAGTTACCCGCAGCCGTCACTTTTCCCCTGTTATTTTCAGAGTCCCGTCCTTGGCCTGGCGACAGTCAAACAGACCAATCAATTCTAATTCCAAAAGCCACTGGCTTTTTTAAAAGTATTGATTCGGTTGTACTAGTTTTTCTTTGTTTTATCCGCCGCAGAAAGCATGCTTGTAGCTGGTGAGTTTGGATCTGCATCCCATCCACCACCAAGCACTGCGTAAAGTCTGACTTGATTGGATACTTTTGCCAATCGGAGAGAAATAAGTCCCTGTTGCGCGGCGAACAGTGAGCGCTGGGCATCCAAAACACTCAGGTAACTGTCCAGCCCCTTACTGTAGCGGGAATTGGCCAGTCGATAAGCCTCACTCACAGCATGGACCATGGATTCCTGAGACTGCACTTGCTGGTCAATTGTCCCCCGAACAGCAAGAGTATCGGCCACATCACGAAACGCGTTTTGAATGGCACTCTCATATTGTGTCACTGCGATCTCGCGTTGCACCTTGGCCACTCTGTGTGCTGACCACGTCCGCGCATCAAAGATCGGCATCACAATCTGCGGAGCATAACTCCACGCACCCGAGCCGGCCTTGAACAATCCAGACAATTCGCTGCTGGCTGTTCCAACCGCAGCAGTCAACGAAATCCGCGGGAAGAAAGCCGCACGCGCTGCTCCAATATCCGCGTTGGCCGCCTTCAGCGTATGTTCAGCCTGCAACACATCCGGTCTGGCAAGGAGGATATCTGATGGAAGACCTGCATGGACCTCCTTTGGTGGAGTGATCTTTCCAAACTCACTTTTCAACACATCCTCCGGCAAAGGGCCACCTGCCAGAAGATTCAAGGCGTTCTTATCCAATGCGACCACTTGAGTATAACGAGCCTTCGCTTCGCGCGCGGAATCCACTTGTGTTTGTGCCAGCTGAACATCCAAATCTCCGACAAGCCCCAGATCGTGGTTGCGCTTGATCAGTTTGAAGGAGTTTTCCTGAGCCTCCAATGTCGTCACTGCGAGCTTCAGGTTTTCACTGTCAGCCGCAAATGCGTAGTAAGCATTGGCAACTGAAGAAACGAGCACGATTTGCGAATTTCGACGAGCCTCTTCCGTTGCCATATATGTATGCAACGCCTCATCCTTCAAACTCGTGATCCGGCCAAAGAAGTCGATCTCCCAGGATGCAACGCCAAAGTTCGCATCGAAACGCGATGAGGTGGTTGCCGCTCCAGACGAAGACAGATCGGCAGGCGTGCGTTGACGGGACATGGTGCCATTGGCGTTAAGCGATGGGAACAAGGCATCTCTCTGAATACCATACATTCCCTGTGCTCGTCTGACGTTCAAAGCGGCCAGTTTCAGATCGCGGTTGTTCGTCAGTGCAATGCCAATCACTTTCTTTAACTGTGCATCCGTGAAAAACTCCTGCCAGTTGATCAAAGAGGCATTGGTCACATTCCCAGCTTTCACAGACTCGGTATAAGCGGCTCCTTTTGGCCATTCCGCTGGAACCGGTGCGGCCGGGCGCTCATACTTCGGTGCCATTGAACATCCGACAGGCACAACGGCAATTCCAGCCAGTAGAATAAAGATGTTTTTGTTCATTTAATTACTTTCCTGATGGAGTTGTCTCTTTTTTCGCAGTGATTGAAAGTTTGTTCTTCTTGCCGAATGTCTTTTGAATCAGGACATAGAACAAGGGAGCGAACAAAGTCACCAATAATGTGGATGTCACAACACCACCGAGAACTGCCGTGCCGATTGCTTTTTGGGCACCTGCACCGGCTCCATTCGCAAATGCCAATGGCATTACACCAAATCCAAATGCCAATGACGTCATGATAATTGGCCTGAAGCGCAATTTAGCGCCTTCCAACGTTGCTTCGATCAATCCCATTCCCTCCTCCTCCACTCTGGCCTTGGCAAACTGCACAATGAGAATGGCGTTTTTCGTCGTCAATCCCAGCGTTGTCAATAGACCAATCTGGAAATACACATCGTTTGGCATACCGCGGAAAGTGGATCCTAATACGCCACCAATGACTCCCAGAGGCAGCGCCAGGAGAATGGATATGGGGATTGGCCAGCTTTCATACAGTGCGGCCAGGCACAGGAAAATGACCAGAATTGAGAATGCATACAGAGGCGCAGCCTGAGAACCCGCCTGGCGTTCCTGATAAGACAAGCCGTTCCAGTCATAACCAAAACCTTGAGGCAGTTTCTTAACAAACTCCTCCATGGCGCGCATGGTCTCACCAGAGCTTCTGCCTGGGGCAGGCTCGCCAAGAATGTTAATTGATGGAAACGCATTGAATCGTTCCAATTTTGGAGAACCAGAACTCCAGTGTCCCGTTGCAAAAGATGAGAACGGCACCATCTTGCCAGCGTTATTCCGAACATAGAGTTTGTTCAAGTCTTTGGGCAGCATGCGGTATTTGGAATCTGCCTGGACATACACACGCTTGACGCGTCCACCTTGAATGAAGTCGTTCACATACGCACTGCCGAAGGCCGCAGAGATTGTATTATGAATCGAGGTAATAGGGACTCCAAGAGCGCCGGCCTTGTCCCAATCCACATCCACCCGGTATTCGGGAGTGTCTTCCAAACCATTGGGACGCACCTTGACCATTGTTGGGTCTTGTGCGGCCATGCCCAGAATCTGGTTGCGCGCCGCCATCAATTTTTCGTGTCCAAGACCGCCACGATCCAATAATTGAAAGTCAAAACCTTTTGCCTGCCCCAATTCAGTGACAGCGGGAGGAGGGAATGCAAACACCATCGCATTGCGGTATTTTGAAAACGCCATGGTGGCTTTCCCTGCAACTGCTGTAACCTTCAAATCATCGCGCTGACGAAGTTTCCAATCTCGTAACTTTACAAACGCCAGTCCCGCATTCTGTCCGCGACCGGCAAAGTTAATACCAGAAATCGTCATGCAAGATTCAACAGCGTCTTTTTGTTCATCCAAGAAGTGATGTTGAACCTTATCCATAACCTCCTTGGTCTGTTCCAAGGTGGAATTGGCTGGTAACATAGCCTGAATCATCAAAACTCCCTGGTCTTCATCTGGCAGATAACCCGTGGGCATTTTCTTAAAGAAATATCCCATGGCCACCACAATGACGATAAACACAACGATGTAACGGAACTTGTGTGACAGAAAATCTCCCACCACTTTCAAGTATTGATTTCTCGTAAATGAAAATGTCCGATCAAACCAAGTGAAGAACGGACGTAAGAACCAGACACCACCTTCTGCGGCTTCGTGGCCCTTTTCCACCGGCTTCAAGAAAGTCGCACAAAGCACAGGGGTCAGTACCAATGCCACCACGACAGAAAGTAACATGGATGCCACGATCGTCACTGAAAACTGGCGATAAATAACGCCCGTTGATCCAGTGAAAAACGCCATTGGCCCAAACACAGCCGAAAGGACGAGACCGATACCAATCAAGGCTGGCGTGATTTGATCCATGGATTTGCGTGTTGCCTCCAGCGGCGACAGCCCCTCTTCACTCATGATGCGTTCCACGTTTTCAACCACCACGATGGCGTCATCCACCAGCAATCCGATGGCAAGCACCATTGCGAACATGGTCAGCATGTTGATGGAGAAGCCACACAATCCAAGAACAGCAAACGTTCCCAAGAGCACTACTGGCACTGCAATGGTTGGAATGAGAGTGGCCCGCATGTTCCCCATGAACAAATACATGACAAGGAACACCAGTCCAATGGCCTCAAACAGGGTCTTCACCACTTCATCAATAGCGACAGAAATGAAAGGCGTCGTATCATACGGATAGACAACCTTCATGCCGGGAGGGAAAAACTGGCTCATTTCTGTCATCTTGTCTCTGATCGCTTTTGCCGTATCCAGAGCGTTTGCACCGGCAACTTGGCGAATCGCCATGGCAGCAGAAGGCCTGCCATTGTGAAACGCCTCAATGTCGTAAGTTTCCGTTCCTAACTCTGCCCGACCAATATCCTTTATTCGCACAACGGAACCATCCGGGTTGATGCGCAATGGAACAGCAGAAAATTCCTCAGTCGTCTTGAGCATGCTTTGTACGATGATGGAAGCATTGAGCTTTTGACCGGTAACTGCTGGAGCTCCGCCAAACTGACCGGCTGACACTTCCACGTTGTAGGCTTTCAACCCTGCAACGACATCAGCAATCGTCATGTTGTAATCAGTCAGTTTATCCGGGTTAAGCCAGATGCGCATGGAATACTGGCTGCCGAAATTCTGCACTTCACCCACACCAGGAACACGGGAAAGCACCTTTTCCAACGTGGACTGAGAATAATCGCGCAGATCCATGCCGTTCATGCTGCCGTCTTCTGAAATCAAGCCCACGACAATCAGATAGTTCTTTGTCGACTTACTGACTTGCACCCCCTGGCTTTGCACCACCGAAGGCAGACTAGCCATCGCCAGTTGAAGTTTGTTCTGCACCTGCGACCAAGCCATATCAGGATCCGTTCCTGGAGCAAATGTCAGTTCAATACGGCTTGAACCTGAAGAATCGCTGCTAGCAGAAAGGTAGAGCATCGTATCAAATCCCGTCATCTTCTGTTCAATGACCTGAGTGACGCTGTTTTCAACCGTTTCTGCAGATGCTCCAGGATACGTTGCCTGAATTGCAATGGATGGCGGCGCAATTGGCGGATACTGCGAAACTGGCAATGTGTGTATAGCCAGGCATCCAGCCACCATCAATATGATGGCGATGACCCAGGCAAACACTGGGCGCTTTAAAAAGAATCTCGATAACATGATTTTCTTCTCCGTTATTTAGAAGTTGGAGCGGGCTGTGCAGCGGATTGTTTTTCACTTGATGGAACAAAGTCCGAAGCTTTGACAGTCATGCCGGCACGAACCTTTTGAGAACCTTCCATAACGATTTTCTCCCCCTCCTTCAGCCCACCCGTAACCAGCCATTGATCACCAATGGCACGGTCCACCACGATTCCTCGTTGCTCCACTTTGCTCTCTGACGTGATAATTAGAACGATGGGGTGCCCCTTGACATCCCGCGCAACGGTTTGTTGAGGAATAAGGATGGCTTCCTTATTCACACCTTCTTTGATGACCGTGCGAACAAACATGCCAGGGAGAAGCACGCCGTTGGGATTTGGAAACACCATTCGCAACGTTACGGAAGCCGTTGTGGGATCCACAGACACATCGCGAAACTGGAGCTGACCTTCGATGGGATACTCACTGCCATCCTCCAAGATAAGCTGAACAACGCTGTCATTTGTTCCGTTATGATTAAGACGCCCATCCTTTAGCCGTTGCTCCAAAAGCAAAAGCTCCGTCGTCGATTGGGGCACATCAACATAAATAGGGTCAAGTTGCTGAATGGAGGCAAGCGGAGTCCCCTGATACGCGGTGACAATTGCTCCTTCAGTCACAGAAGATGTTCCAACCCTCCCGGAGATCGGGGAAACAACATGGGCATAATTCAGGTTGATCTGAGCCGTCTTGACGCTGGCCTTGTAAAAGGCGATGTCGGCCAGATTCTGTTTAAGGGCCGCGCTGGCATCATCGTAATCCTGCTGGCTCACTGCCTTGTCAGCCAGGGCCTCTTTCACACGATTTGCTTTTGCCTGAACCGCGGCAAGATTGGCTTCTGACCTAGCAAGAGCAGCTTGCGCATTGTCCAGAGCCGCTTGAAACGGGGCCGGATCAATCTGATATAATTCCTGCCCCATCTTGACATCAGCGCCTTCTTTGAACAGACGCTTCAGAATAAGGCCGTTGACCTGTGGCCGGATCTCTGAAATCACATAGGGAGCCGTGCGCCCTGGCAATTCAGTTGTCAATAGAACAGGATTGTGAGAGATGGTGATCGTGGTCACTTCCGGAACAACCGGAGGAGGCGCTTGGACCTTGCGGTCGCAGGCGGTAACGAGCAGACCAATCATGAGAACTGGCAGGATTGTTTTCCACATAAAAAATGAAACTGGAGTTGGGTGCATTATTTGAATTCGGGTTATGTTCGACAAAAGAAAGTTTTTACGCATGCTGCAAGAATTTGAATTTCCCCCGCACTTTAAAAAGCGGTGGCAGAGATTGGACATGTATGTAGCGTGAATCAATGGTGAAAATGATATTCTTTACTGAAGCTGCATTTTGAGATGTTGTCTATCGAAGCTTGCTTGATTTATTTGACAGAGCTGGCTGGCAATGATCAAGCCTTAAGAGGATTGCGCGTCCTTTTTTCAAGTTTTCCCGACACGCACTTTGCAAGAATGAAGCGGGGTGAATCTCAATAACTGTGCTTAAATCACGATTCATTTTTAAATTCTTATACCTTTCAAAACTAGCAGATATCTGATTTTAATTGGCCCACAGGCAAACACCATCCACCTGGCCTGAGAGGTTTGCTTTTTTCATCCCGATGGACTTTGATTTACCGGTAATCATACTTACACTTGCACAACTGTAATCTTACTCCTTAACGAGCAAGATGCCAACATGAAAAGAGCATTTGCTCTTCCAAGAAGAGGGTCGATAATTCGAACGTTCGTTTGATTTTTTAACATTACTATTCTTTCTTCTGCAAATCTCGTCTTTATAGACATTTTTTCAACTGGTCCACCGGTGGAATCTAATCGATTTTCTTTTACACAAATGGTTCGGTCCCTGAGAAATTGTAGAGTTGATCATGTCAGATAATCTTGTCTGGCAATGCCCCGTCAGATTATGAAAACGTCGCGTCTCAACAATCTTGTCATCCCTATTCCAGCTTTTTGAACTCTCAATCATCTGTTCTTTTTTTAACTCCACATTACTTTGTTAAACAAACCAACGAAACTTCTCTTAACAGTTTTCATGCCAAAATTAAAAAACAACGTATTATATTGATTATCAATATCTTGCACAAAAACTGTACTATTTTACATGGAAACGAAATTTCGTTCGAACGAAATTTCGTACATTTTCTATTGATTAACCTATAGACCTCTGTTAAACACCTTTCCCCAATGGATTATCAAAGAAGCGACAACCGGGTTGATCCGAATTTTGCCATCCACTTACTTTTGGATATTGCACATGAGCATTCACTTGAAATTCTCCTTCAAAAGTTGATTCAAAAAGCGATCGAACATCCCAACATGCTTTGCGGACAAACTTGGCTAGTTAAAAAGGGGGATCGCTGCTCAACTTGTCTTCAGAGAGTAAATTGTAAGAATCAATCGCGTTGCCTCCATCTGGTTGTGGGAAAAACCAAGCATTCATCCGAAAACGACATCGAAACCATCATGGATGATGACACGAATCTCCGAATTCCATGGGGAGTCAACATGGTCGGAAAAGTAGCCGAAACAGGCAGGCAAATTATCCTCAACGATTTAAATATAAAGCCGGAGTATTCAAACGAATTCAAAGGGATGGACTACAAAAAAATCGGGGGTTGCTGCGCCTCCCCCATCATGTTCAAGGGGGAAGTTCTCGGTGTGAATGTCTCCATTGGCACTAGAAATGTCCCTGATCAAGCCCCATCCTGGGGACAAATTTTTGCCGATCACTTGGGAGCGATCATTGCCAACGCCCACGCCTTCGAGGAAATCCAACGCTTGAAAGCCCAGCTTGAACAGCAAAACAGCTATCTTCAGGAGGAAGTTGTTGAAGCCAAGGCCTTCGGAGACTTGGTTGGTCAAAGCGCGGCACTCCGGCAGATTATCAGTCAGATTGATCTTGTGGCTGCGACTGACGCCTCTGTTCTTATTCTTGGAGAAACCGGCACTGGAAAAGATCTTGTAGCTCATGAGATTCACAGGCGCAGTTTGCGTAAAGATTATCCCATGGTCCGAGTCAACTGTGCTTCCATCCCAAAGGAGCTCATTGAAAGTGAATTGTTTGGCCATGTTAAGGGAGCTTTCACCGGAGCCATCAAAGACAGGCCCGGTCGTTTTGAAACTGCGGAAGGCGGAACTCTCTTTCTCGATGAAATTGGAGAAATGGCGCTGGAGATGCAAAGCAAGCTACTACGTGTCCTTCAGGAAAAATCCTATGAGCGTGTTGGAGATGATCATACTCGCCATGCCGATGTTAGAATCATTGCCGCGACAAACCGAGATTTGAAAAAGGAAGTGGCAGCGGGGCGATTTCGTGAAGATCTCTACTATCGGCTTCATGTCTTTCCAATCCATGTGGCCACCCTCAAGGAGAGAAAAGAAGACATTCCGATTCTGGCCACACACTTCGTCGATCTTTCGGTAAAGGAACTCCGTTGTCCAAAGCCGCGCCTGCCACTTGCCGCCGTCTCCCAACTCCAGAACTACGACTGGCCGGGAAACGTCCGGGAATTACGCAACGTCATTGAGCGTGCGGTCATTCTGGCTCGCGGTGGCGTAATCCACTTCAATCTGCCGGTCAAAGACGTGACATCCAATTCTGCATCCCCGACTCCAGCTTCAAAAACAGAATTTCTGACGGAAGCTGAAATGGATCGACACACCCGCGACAACTTGATGGCCGTTCTCAACAAAGCCAATTGGAAAATCAAAGGTCCCAATGGCGCTGCAGAACTGCTCGGAGTCAAGCCGACAACGCTCCTTTCCAGAATAAAGAAAATGGGATTGAAACGCCCGGTCCAATAAGTTGACATTCACAAACACGTTATTCTAATCGTTCCACTCTCTTGGCTTGTGCTTCCTGAAAATGGAATCATATTAACGGAAAATGCCATCCGCCAATTTCCATTTGCCATGTGGATCAATGGTTTCTAGAACCAAGCCGGAACGTTGTAACCTTATTCATCAATGGCTGTGGCGTTTTCTGTTTCTTCTGTGTGGAATTCTTGTCTGGCAAGGGACAACTCAAGCCGCTGAAAACAAGCGCTTCATCATTGATATCTGGCAAAACGAAAAGGGGCTGCCACAAAACACTGTCACCGGAATTGCCCAAACTCCAGATGGTTATCTGTGGATCAGTACACTCGATGGGCTCGTGCGTTTTGATGGCTCTGTGGTCAAGACCTATCGCGCCGGGGACACTCCTGAGTTGGGAACGGGGCGTATTCGTTTCATGTTTTCTGGAAGAGATGGAACTCTCTGGTTCTCCACCCAAGAAGGGGGGCTGATTCATCTCACGGGAGGTCTTTTTACTCCGCTTTCCCTTCCTGAATTCCGAGGGTTAAGGCCAGCCACAACGCAATTGGCAGAAGATGCCACTGGAACGCTGTGGTTTTCGACAGAAGACGGTTCAGTCTATAACTGGGAAAAAGGACAAGCCAGACTGATCTCCACAAACTGGTGTTCTGGAGGAACCAACACAATCCAATTGAGATCTGACAGTCAGGGACAGATTTGGGCGGCCAATAATCAGGGATTTTACCGAGTGTTGAATAACACTCTCTCTCCCATCCAAAAGTCTGACTCCTCCAATTTCTACCTGTTTTGTCCGAGCCGAAATGGGGGCTGGTGGTTGCAAAACGGCACAAAAATCGGCCTATGGAAAGAAAACCAGTGGCATTCCTTGTTTGATAGTCCTGTGGGAACAAATACCCCATTTGTTTGCGGACTGGAGGACCACACCGGCTGTCTTTGGCTTGGATCAAGCGGAGCTGGTGTCTTCCGCTGGGACGCAAAAGGAAACAAAAGCCAGATTGCACGCACCAACGGCCTGAGCAGCGATCATATTCGTGCCATTTGTGAAGACACAGAAGGAAACATCTGGCTCGGAACTGAAGGGGGCGGTTTGAACCGACTTCGCACTCCACTATTCTCAGTCTATGGCATGGCCCAGGGCTTCGTCTCAGATCGAATTACCGGAGTCAGCGAAGGTCCCGGTGGCGTTTTATGGATCGCCATGGATAATTTTGGGTTAAGCCGTTTTGAGAATGGCCAGGCCTCACTTGTGGTCTCGGGGAAATCCATGCCGCGCATTGCTTCCGTGCTTGCTGACCGAGAGGGACGCGTCTGGATTGGCACTCACCATGAAGGCGTATTCAGACTGGAAAACGGGGAATTAATTCCTTTTGCAACAAACTCTGTTGGAGGAAAAACGACCCGGTGTTTATTTGAAGATAAGAATGCCAACATCTGGATTGGTCAATACAACACCACCAATTTGATCCGTGTTCATGATGATGACATCAGCATCATCCCTCTGCCTCAAACCTCTCCGCCAGTTGATATTCGAGTGATGGCAGAGGATGCTTCAGGCGCATTATGGATAGGGACGGATGGCAGTGGATTGTTTCGCCTTTACAATAACCAGTTCACCCACTTTGATCACGAAAACGGTCTCGGCAGTGATTTTGTCTGGTGGCTCCATTCCAATCGGAATGGCACCCTTTGGATTGGAACCTATGGTGGAGGGCTCACCCACCTCAAGAATGGACGTTTCACCACCTGCAATTCCATGCACGGGTTAACCGACGATGTGATTTGCACCATGGCTGATGACGAAAGAGGTCAGTTCTGGTTTAGTTCCAACCGTGGCATCTTTCGCGTTGCAGAATCGGAATTGGAGGAGTTTGCACAGGGGAAAATCTCCGGCATTCATTGTGTTTCTTACGGAAAATCGGATGGGCTGCCAACTCTTGAGTGTGAAGGAGGTTCCCAATCCTGCGGCTGCCGGACTCTTGATGGACGACTTTGGTTCACCACCATACACGGGTTGGTTGCAGTAAACCCAAAGGACGCAAACGACATTGCCCTTCTTCCACCAGTCCATATCGAAGATCTGTTGGTGGACGGTCAATCCCTCCCCCATTCAGATACGGCATCCAATCCGTCCTCACAAAAAACGCTGGTAATTCCGGCTGGAAGCACGCGGTTTGAATTTCATTATTCAGCGCCATGTTTTGGAGCACCAGAAGGGTTGCGATTCCGACACCGGCTCGAAGGGGTCGATGCCGAATGGGTCGAGACTGGCACTCAACGAATGGCCAGCTACAATCGGCTTTCCAGTGGGAACTACACGTTCCGCGTTCAAACGTGCAGCCGCGAAGGATTCTGGAACCCACAGGCAGCGAGTCTCAGATTCACAGTCTCCCCATTTTTCTGGCAAACCAGTTGGTTTATCAGTCTCTTTCTGTTGACGTTTGGAGGAGCAGTGGGATGGATTGTGAGTGCTGCGCTGAGAAGACGGCATTTACAACGCGAACAGCTTTTACGGCACTTGAACGAATTGGAGAAGGACCGAGCCCGCATTGCCCGGGATATTCATGATGATCTTGGAAGCAGCCTCACTGAAATAACCCTCCTGGGAGCCCTTGCCATTCGCGAAACCACAAAACCGGCAGAAGCCAGGGATCAAGTTCAACGCATTATGAGCCGAGCTGAGGATCTCGCGCGCAAGTTGGACGAAACGGTCTGGGCAGTAAACCCAAAGAATGATTCCCTACGCCACCTGACAACCTATCTCTGTCAGTTTGCACGAGAATTTCTTGAACCGACAGGCATTCGCTTCCGGCTGGAAATCTCCGACGAAATTCCTGATGCACCGTTGACTGCGGAAATCCGGCATCATATCTATTTAGTGACCAAAGAAGCCTTTCACAACATTGTTCAGCATTCCAAAGCCACGGAAGCTCGTCTGCAAATCAATGTTGTCAATAATACATTTGTGGTTGAAATCCACGACAACGGAAGCGGTTTTGATCCGGAACATCCGCGCGAAGGTGGAAATGGCCTGCGCAACATGAAATCTAGAATGAACGAAATCGGTGGTGAATTTCTATTTCAAAGTGTTTCTGGAAAGGGAACTGTTGTCACATTAAAGTTGCCACTCTCAACCTCGTCACTTGAAAAATGATTTTTCCGAACAATCTATGAAAAAGCGATTACTCAATTGGGGGAATGACAAAACAGCGGCCTTTCTGCCATATTAAAACCATGTCTATTTCTGTAGCGATTGTTGAAGATAATCCCGAGATCAGGCGGAACCTGTCTCGCTACATAGATGAAGCACCCGGTTTTCGATGCGCCTGTGCGTGTGCCACCGCGGAAGAGGCATTGAAAGTCATTCCTGTCTGCAAACCGGATGTCGTTCTAATGGATATTCAACTCCCAGGTATGAGCGGTATAGCATGCACCGCCACACTCAAACAAATTCTTCCCAGCACACCGGTCATGATGCTCACCGTTTATGAGGATGACGACGCCATTTTTAATGCCCTGAAAGCCGGTGCCAGCGGTTACCTTCTCAAGCGTAGCACCCCGGTAAAATTGCTTGATGCGGTTACAGACCTTTATAAAGGCGGCGCCCCCATGACAAGCGAAATTGCCCGCAAAGTCATCGAGTCTTTTTCCAAATCAAAACCGGCGGAACATCCGCAGGATAAGCTCACCAATAAGGAACAGGAAATACTTGAATGCCTTTCCAAAGGCTATGTTCCCAAGGAAATCGCAGACAAGCTCCAAGTCAGTTACGACACAATCCGTTACCATCTTAAACACATCTACGACAAGCTTCACGTGCACTCCCGCACTGAAGCCGTCATAAAATACCTTGGATAACCTGCCCCCCGCAAAGAACCATTGGCAACCATGCCTTTCTTTTTTACGAAAAAAAATGCGAATGAACCTCCCAATGCAAAATTGAAAACATCCCTTCGTTTTCCAAAGGCAGGAGGTTATTTCAAACCATGACAAAAAACAGGTCCTACTCAATTGGGGGATGCACCCCTTCAGATTAACCGCTAGTCTTTAATTGATAATACACTATTTTATGAAACGAAATCCATCATTCCATCTTCTAGAAGGAGTAGAAGCTCTGGTTCTGGCAATTGGGCTTCCAGCATATGCAGATTACCCATCCGCTGTTCAGGCAGACAATCCGCTTGCATATTATCGATTCAGCGAAACGAATGTTGTTACCGGCACCGCTCCAACCGCAGCAGTTAATTTGGGAACCGCTGGAGACGCCGCCAATGGGACAGACTCCTCATCGACCGCAATCAAGAAGGGATTTGCGGGACCAATGGCTACGGCAGATTCCACAAGTCGCGCTTACTTTTTTTCTGGTGGCGACAGCACATTCGAAAACATCAACGACTTCAACGACCTGGCAGTCAGCGGATCGTTTACGGTGGAGTTTTGGGCGAAACCATGTAACGGCGATGATTTCAGTTCCATAGTGACTTTTGCCAACTGGGTTTCCCCAAGGTCCGGATGGATTGTCAATCAATCCAATAATGGCGATGGTGACACGGGACAAGGCTGGATGTTCCGTGGTTACTGCGGTTCAGGCTCGACCGCCGCATTCACAGCGCTTGCACCAATGACACTGGATACGAACCACTGGTACCATTTGGTCTGCGTTTACGACGCCAGCGTTCCCAATGTCCGACTCTATGTTGATGGCCAGCTAAAAGACACAGAATCTTCAAGCGGCTTTCTTCCACTTGACAACAGCGATCGCACCTTGACTCTCGGAGCCCGTGGCAATCACGGCAGTGCCGTTCAATACGACTGGCCTGGTTACATGTCAGAATTCGCATTCTATAACTCCGCACTGACCACAGCCGATGTTTCCGCACATTTCAATGCTGCAACAACAAATGCAGTCGCCTACCCCACACTGGTAAAGGCTGCAAATCCCTTGTGTTATCTCCGACTCAATGAGTTCTATACCGCTCCTGTTGCCGTAAACAGTGCAACCTCTGGCGCTTCTCTAAACGCAATTTATGAAAACACTTCCAGTACTACAGACGGCATTCAGATTACAACCTATCCCGGCTTTGGGACTCCGAACACAGCCCTGCAACTGGGAGGCAATAGCACTCCTGGTTACGTCCAAATTCCACCCCTGGGGACCACGGTCTCAGGAGCCACTTTTGAGTGCTGGCTCAAACGAAATGGCACACAGGCAGATACAGCCGGCCTGATCATCCAGCGCGACAATGTTTCGTGTGGATTAAGTTTACAATCAGACGGTCAACAACTGGCCTACAATTGGAATGACAACGCCTCCGATTGGCAATGGAACTCCGGACTCATTCCACCGGATGGAACATGGACATATGCCGCCATTGCAATCGATTCCACCAAGGCTGTCATGTATATGTATGATGGCTCAACATGGTCCGCAGCAACCAATCTCGTCAGTCATTCCTCTCAATCTTTCGCCGATACAATTTCCATCGGTAATGATCCCATCAATTCATCCCGCTATTACAATGGTTTGCTCGACGAAGTTGCCATTTATCCTGCGTGCCTAAGTGAAGGGCAACTGCGCAGCCACCTGGAAGCGGCTCTCGGCACCCAAAAGGCTCCTGTTCTACTGACAGATCCTCCGGTGCTCGAAACAAAGGGCGCCATTTATGCGGGATGGCCATTTACAATCAGCGCAGACTCTTATGGAACGGCCCCCATCACCTATCAGTGGTATAAGAACGGTACGGCCATTTCAGGAGCCACAAACCGGATCTACACAGTTGCCACATCTGCTGGCACGGATTCTGGTAGTTACGATGTTGTGGCAGCCAATTCTATTGGCAGCATTACCAATAAAACCCATCTGACTGTGACGGTGATAACAACAACTCCTGACGTCACAAACAACATCGTTGCCTGGTACAAATTTGATTCCACCTCCGGCAGTGTTGCCATTGACAATTCGGGCAATGCTTATAACGGAACATTACAAAATTTCCCTGACGATAATTCTCAATGGGTGCTCGGTTTGATCAACAACGCCATTTCCGTGAACCCCGACTTCTACGGAGAGCAAGAGGTTGTCATCGTGCCCAACACCGATTCTGCTTTTGACTTCTCCAGTGGACTGGCCTTCACACTGTCGGCATGGGTTTACGCCAACGCTTCTGCACAAGGGGTTAATGGTGGGATCATCGCACGCGGATTTGGAAATAGCGGCGAACAATATTCCCTCGATGTCGACTCGGGACACTTCAGATTCTTTGTCCGCGATGCAAATGACCAAGCCCATGTATTAAACACTGCTGTTGCACCAAACGGCAACTGGCAGCATGTTTGCGCTGTGTTTGACAGTGCTGCCGGAACAATGTGTCTATATGTCGACGGGGTTGTCGCTGGCAGCATCACCCCACCTTCTTCGCTCTGGGCAACAGATCACGAACTGAGCATTGGAGCCCGTCAACAATACAACACTGAGGATGCTCAATACGACTTCGACTTCATTGGCTTGATCGACGACGTGCGCATCTACAAACGCGGGTTGTTGCCTGCTGAAGTCCGAACACTCTATCAGGCAGCACCCGTTGTTATTCCAACCATCACCGTTGCACCTCAGGGACGCTCCGTATTCCCCGGTGGCTCAGTCACACTCACTACCGCCTGCACAGGGACCTCCCCCCTGCATTATCAATGGAACTTCAAGAATTCCCCAATTGTCGGAGCAACAAACACAACTTTTGTTTTGTCTTCTATCAGCACAACGAATGTTGGTAACTACACTGTCACCATCACAAATGGAGCGGGATCTGTCACGAGTGGTTCTGCAAATGTGTCCCTTCTGCCCGCGGCAGACGGCACCTATGAAGCCGCCATTATCAATGATTCTCCTGAGGCATATTGGAGATTTAATGAGGCTACCGGACCAACCATTTATGATTCCATGGGACGTCATGATGGCACCACTTACGCCTATGGCGTTGTGGATGCAGAAGGTGTTTATTACAACTTCAGCCAGTCCGGTGCATTGACAAACAATTCTGATTCCAGCACAGGCTTTATCCGGGATAGTCAAAATCAGGTAAGAGTCCCCTACTCACCCGATTTGAATACGACTAACTTCACTGTGGAAGCTTGGGCTTGTCTCACCTCAAATCCCCTGGGAGACGATGCTTGGTATGCTGTGCTCGCATCCTGTGGTGCCGGTGCAAGCGGCCAAAAAGGTTACGCCTTCTACGCGAGTTCAGATGCCACCTGGCAATCCTGGTTCTACTTGGACAGCGTTACAAAATGGGGCGTTTGCACAGGCCCTGAATTCGTCATTGGACAGTGGGCTTATTTGGCCATGACCTACGATGGAACAACCCAGCGTTTCTATGTCAACGGAGCACTCGTTGACTCCCAAAAAGTCACTTTCCATCCGAACACCAGTGATGCCTTTGTAATCGGCAATGGCCCTGGGGAATTCTGGCTCGATGGTTTGATGGACGAAGTCGCCTATTACAAGACAGCGTTGTCCGACAGCCAAATTGCCGTTCACTACATGTTGGGTTCCTTGGGAGAAGTGACACTGCCGACCTTCACCACACAGCCTGCATCGCAGACAGTGGCGGTTGGATCGACAGTTCAATTCACGGCCTCGGCCACAGGCGCAGGAACCATTTCCTACCAGTGGCAAGTCAATGGAGTTGATATTTCCGGGGCCACAGGCACAACCTTGACAGTGACAAATGTCTATTACACAGATAATGGCAAGTCTTACACTGTCAAAGCCTCCAACAATAGCGGAACGATGGTTAGTTCTTCTGCGCTTCTGACGGTCACGCCGCCAACCACGCAAACCAATCTCATTGTCCGCGTCAAGACCGGCACATCTGGTTCGAGTACAGTTCTCGAATTGATCTGGCCTTCTGGCAACCTCTACACGGCCACAAATGTTGCAGGGCCGTGGACAGCGATCAGCGGGGCAACTCAACCCTATTACAGAATCACTCCGACAAATTCCGTTCAGTTCTATTACGCAAAATAGGTTTTGGGATGCAAAAACACTGCTGATAACACCGACACAACGGCCGGGAGTTCGCTTCCGGCCGTTGTCCTTTTGCTCATTTTCTCATCTGTAATGAAATTTTCTTCCTGCATTCTTATTCTGCTCACACTCACCTCTGGGATTCTCCTTTCCAAAGCAGAGAATCAACAGCTTCCTGTAATTCAGCAGACAAACTTTATCCCGGGGAAAAGTTATTTTGGCCGGAGTAATTATATCGAATATATTGCTGGCGACATCCCCTTAATCATCTCTGCCCCACACGGCGGAATGCTCAATCCAAAGGAGATTCCAGACAGAAAACATGGTGAACCCGTCATGGATTCAAACGTCGACCTGCTGGCACGTGATATTGACAAGGCTGTCTTCTCACTGCTGGGACATCATCCACATGTCATCATCTGTAATCTCAAAAGAGCCAAACTCGATTGCAACCGTGAAGTCAACGAAGCCGCGGAGGGTAATCCACTCGCAGAAAAATCATGGCATGAATTTCAAAATTTCATCAGGCTTGCGGAGACAAATGTTGTCCGCAACTTTGGCAAGGGATTTTACATTGATCTTCACGGTCAAAGTCATCCCATCAAACGGGTCGAATTGGGATATTGTCTCAGTTCCAGGCAATTGACAAAACAGGATGAAAAACTGAATTCGCCCAGGATCATTCGGAGAACAACCATTGCCAACCTTGGTCGCACCTCCAACTTTCCTTTTTCCCAAATCCTGCGTGGAACAAACAGTCTGGGAACACTTCTCGCCCGCCGCGGATTTCCAGCAGTGCCCAGTTCAGACATGCCAAATCCAGGCGTTGAAAACCAATTCTTTGACGGAGGTTATAATGCGCGCCAACATGGTTCCTATTTTGGAGGCACAATTGATGGCGTCCAGATGGAAACAAACTTTAATGGCATCCGGGATACAGAAGAGAACCGAGCCCGATTTGCCAAGGCATTGGTTGAAGCCCTGGACATTTATTTTAGAGACTTTTACAACATCAGCCTGAAAACTGGCCAGTGTGTAAAGTGATCTCTTCGTTGTTCTGAAACGATTCTTAACTGTCCTTATTCGTCTTCTGCAAATGTCTGCCGCCGTCTTGCATTTTCCTTTTTGACAGTTAAGCTCCTGTAAAACAATTTACGCGAATGATTACAGGACAAACATTTTCATGTTGGGTGGCTCCCCTTTTGGGACTCATGATGGGGGTTGCCACAACTTACGCGGCATCCGATTTTGATATTTCGAGAAGAGTTCCAAACGCCATCACCATCACAACAGATTCAAAGACGGTCTCCTTAACTTCAAATGCGAAGGGGATTTGGAATGCGGAGAATATCACCGTAACGACATCAACCAGCGGCAATGGGACGCAAGTCACATTGGAAGCTCGCTCCTCCGCTGTAAAGCATATCCACCTATCGTGGCGTTTCCCCACACCTTCTGGATGGAAATACTTGGGCGATGCTTGGGAACGTGCCTACGGAGATCTGCAATGGAAAACGCTGGATTCCAAGCGCGTCATGCCCTGGTATTTTCTTGCAACCGATGGTCACACAACCCATGCCGTAGGGGTAAAGACCGGGGCGGCAGCTCTTTGCTCATGGCAGGTGGATGACAATGGCATCACTCTGGATGCCGATGTCCGAAGCGGTGGCGTGGGCGTGGAGTTGGGAAAGCGAAAACTCAATGTCTGCACGATTCTAAGCCGTGTTGGCAAAGCCAATGAAACACCATTCCAAGCCGCACAAGACTTTTGCCATCGAATGTGTCCCAAACCAAAAATGCCAGCTCAGCCGGTATACGGTTTCAATGACTGGTATTGTTCCTACGGAAACAGCACGGCTCAAAAGTATCTTGAAAATGCCGGATACATCGTTTCTCTCGCCCCCAAGGGTGGCAATCGTCCTTTTGCGGTAATTGATGATGGTTGGGAAAAAACGGATGACCCGACAGGAACCGGTTTCTGGGATGGCACTAATCCTCGTTTCGGCACCAACATTTCAATGGCAGAGGTTGCGGGCAAAATCCGTGATTTGGATGCACATCCGGGAATCTGGGTTCGCCCACTTATTGCCAGCCCCAATCAACCAAAGAATTGGCGCCTATCACGCGACTCTGGAATGTTGGACCCCACCGTTCCAGAAGTTCGTGCTTATGTCAAAGAGACAATGGCCCGGCTGAGCAAGTGGGGATATGAGCTGATCAAACACGATTACACAACGTTTGATATCTGTGGACATTGGGGATTTGAAATGCAAAACGGTTTTCTTACAAAAGATGGATGGGCTTTTTCTGATCGCACTCGCACGACTGCTGAAGTGATTCTGGACTTGTATCGCGACATTCGCGAGTCTGCGGGAGATAAGACAATCATCATCGGATGTAACACCATTGGACATCTCGGAGCTGGACTTTTTGAGCTGCAGCGCGTGGGTGACGACACGAGCGGCAAGGAATGGGATCGCACCAGAAAAATGGGAGTCAATTGCGTGGCATTTCGAGCCCCCCAACAGGGCACATTTTTCGAAATTGATGGGGATTGTGCGGGTCAAGTTTCATCCGACTCGGTTCCTTGGGAAAAAAATCGCCAATGGCTCGACCTTCTGGCCCGTAGCGGCACTCCCCTGTTTGTTTCATTTCCGAAGGCATCCGTTGACGTCAAAAAGGAAGAAGCACTTCGCGCGGCATTGAAATCCGCGTCAAAACGCCAGCCAGTCGCACAGCCATTGGACTGGATGGATAGTATAACCCCTTCCGTCTGGAAAATGGGGAATAATGAGGTTCATTACACTTGGTAGTCAGTTGATTCTATCAACGCGCCATGAAGCATATTTTGATTCTCTCCGCTTCTGTGGGAGCCGGACACCTTCGCGCTGCCGAAGCCGTGGAGACGGCTGCCCATCAAATGCTCCCAAATGACCATGTTGAGAACGTCGATGTTCTTTCTCTGACCAACGCGGCATTTCGGCGGATTTATGGAAAGGCCTATTTAGACCTAGTCAATAAAGCTCCCTATGTGCTTGGCTACTTTTATGATCTGATGGACCGTCCTTCAACATCAGGGCGCAGCGACCGCCTTCGCACCTTGTTGGAGAGAGCCAACTTCAAAAAATTGAATGATCTTCTGGAAGCCCAGAAATGGGATCTTGTCATTCACACCCACTTTCTCCCCGCTGAATTGGCAGCGCGACTGAAAAACAAGGGGCAAGTCACCTTTCCACAAGTCACAGTCACCACGGATTTTGAAACACATCGTCTGTGGATCAACACGCCCTGCGATCTTTTCTTCACAGCCACGCAAGAAGGCGCTCTTCATCTCCAATCTTACGGAGTTCCACCGCAGAACCTTCGCGTCACAGGGATACCAATTCACCCCAGGTTCTCCACGTTATCTTCACGGAGTGAATGCGTGAAAAAATTTGGACTTGTGGGGGATCGTCCCATCTTACTCCAATTAGCCGGGGGGTTTGGAGCAGGCCCCATCGAGAAAGTGCATCGCACATTGCTCGAGATGAAGACTCCCATCGAACTGGTCACGGTTTGCGGCAAAAATCAAGCCGTGGCTGAGAAACTAAAGTCCCTGCCCTGCCCTTCAATCCACAAACGGCATGTTCTGGGATATACAACAGAGATGGATGAATGGATGACAGTTGCCGATCTGATTGTGTCAAAACCTGGAGGTCTGACCAGCAGTGAAGCGTTGGCTACCGGCTCTCCCATGGTCATCATCAATCCAATCCCCGGTCAAGAGAGCCGCAACAGCGATTACCTGCTGGAGTCCGGCGTCGCCATCAAGGCAAACAACCTAAGCACTCTCGGCTACAAGATTGAGAGGCTTCTGAAATCACCAGATCGCCTTGAGCTGATGAAGGCAGAAGCCCTGAAGATCAGCCATCCCAGAGCCGCATTCGAAATTCTCCGGCAATCGCTTGAGCTGATCAGATAGCAAAACATTTCCCGCGTGACGTCTCGGCGACTTGGTGTATTTTTTCCCTGTGACGACATCTGAAGCTGCAAAACTTCTTGAACAATATCGAAAAGGGAAGCTGACACTGGAAAAAACGCTTCAAGCATTCCAGGCTGCGCCAATAGCCGATCTGGGGTTTGCCCAAGTGGATACGCATCGAGCCCTGCGCAAAGGCTTTCCTGAAGTCATTTATGGCGCGGGAAAAACCTCTGGACAGATTATAACCATCGCGAAACATCTGTTTGCCAAGGAAGAATGCTTTCTCATTACACGCGTCTCTGAAGAACAGGCCCGACAAGTTAAGCGGTCCATCAAAATAGCAGTTCATCATCCGGCAGCACGTTGTGTGACCATTGAAAAGACTCCGCTAAAAAAACACCCTGGTAAAATTGTTATTCTGTGCGCCGGCACAAGTGACCTGCCTGTGGCGGAAGAAGCCGCCGTAACCGCAGACATCATGGGCAATACAGTGGAACGTTTATATGACATGGGCGTTGCAGGATTACACCGGATGTTGAGCAAGCTTGACACGATTCAAAGCGCAAATGTTCTTATCGTGGTTGCTGGAATGGAAGGTGCATTGCCCAGCGTTGTTGCTGGCTTGGTGAGTAAACCCGTGATTGCCGTTCCCACAAGCGTCGGCTACGGTGCCAGCTTTGGCGGCGTTTCCGCCCTTCTCGGTATGCTCAACAGTTGCGGCAGTGGGGTCACGGTAGTCAACATTGACAACGGTTTTGGCGCCGGTTACGCAGCCAGTCAAATCAACACCCTTGCAGATCATCACCAATGAAAACTCTTTTCTTCGACCTTTTCAGCGGCATCAGTGGAGACATGACTCTGGGAGCGCTTCTTGATCTGGGGGTTCACTTTGAAGATCTCCAAAACGAACTTAAGAAACTTAATGTCGCCGGTTATCATCTCCACAGTGCCCGGGCAAAGCGTTTTCAGATTGAAGGGGTTCAATTCAGTGTTCATTTGGAAAATGCCGCTCTCCCACACACGCATTCGTTTAACCCGCTTGATCCCCTGCACTCCCATTCCCACACGCATGAGCATTCTCATTTTGAGCTAATCCCGGGGCTTCACGAACATCCCCATTCCCACGGATCAGAAGAGCATAGGAATTTTGCGCAAATCCGCGAAATCATCTCTGCCAGTACACTTTCAAATTGGGTCAAACAAAGGGCTATTGCTGTCTTCCAGCGCGTGGCTGACGCAGAGGGAAAAATTCACGGAGTTCCCCCAAACGAAGTGCATTTTCATGAAGTCGGCGCCGTAGACTCTATCATTGACATTGTGGGAGCGTGCATAGCGCTTGAGTTGCTTGACAAACCTCGGATTGTTGCAGGTCCTGTCATTGAAGGGTCCGGTTGGGTTGACTGTGCTCACGGGCGCTTTCCAGTGCCAGCACCGGCAACCATGGCCATTCTTGCGGCCCGCAACGTTCCCATAAGCCAATGTGAAGAACCTCACGAACTCGTAACGCCAACGGGGGCTGCGATCCTGGCTGAATTTGTGGAGAGTTTCACACCGATGCAGGGGCTCACGCCTGAACGCGTCGGTTATGGAATCGGCTCAAGGGACAACAAGACTCGTCCCAACGTTCTTCGTGTTATTCTCGGCCAGACAGAACAAAGCGCCGCCTTCGACTGGGAATCTGACACCATTTCGGTTCTGGAAACCAATCTGGATAACATCAATTCCGAAATTCTTGGCGCCTTTGTGGAAAAAGGACTTGCAGCGGGGGCTCTTGATGTCTTTTACACTCCAATTGAGATGAAAAAGAATCGCCCTGGTGTTTTATTGACAGTTCTATGTCAGGAAAAGGATGCAGACCGCTTCTCCGAGCTGATCTTACGAGAGACAACCGCCTTTGGTGTCCGCCGCACAACGGCCCATCGCTGGAAATTATCCAGGGAAATTCAGAAAACCGCCACTCCTTTTGGTGAGGTGGAAATCAAACTGGGCCGCCTCAATGGTCAAATTGTTCAGGCTTCTCCAGAATTTGAATCGTGCAGAAAAGTTGCCGAACAGGCCCATGTGCCAATTAAAACTGTTTACGCAGCAACGCAAACAGCTTTCTGGCAAAATAACACAAAGTAACGGGGGTCACTCAATCAGGTCAGTCACCGCCCCCATGCGGTCCCGAATCGCTTTATTAATCAGGCCAGCCCGTGCCACGGCATTGGATTCGGTTTCACCAACAAAGGTCTTCATTTTGACCTTCATGGCACCAATGATCTCTCCATTTTTGTCGCGCACTGGAGCGGTCACTTCAACGTATTTCGAACCACGGAGAAAATAGACGCTACCACGAATCATCGTTTCGGATTCTGTCTGTCCCCCCTCTGCCCCGAGCTGGCTCTCATCTTCACAGCCAACCAATACCGGCAAATGAGGGTTTCTTCCTGAATAGATTTTCAACCCAAGCAGATTGGGAAACTTCTTCATCACGTCTTTCACCACATTTTGTGCAAAAGGAACACGTGGAATGTAATCGACCTTTGCGTCGACAAAGTGAACCACGGAATCGGACTTTGTCCAAAAACCGATCTTCCCCACAGTGAAAGAAGTATCCTGAAACGCAGGCATGTAACTCTTGCGATCCAATGTCCAGCGAATTTCATTTCCCTTCGCTATCACTGTCAATTCATGCCATTCATTGGGTGTCACGGTCACTTCTGTTCCGACTGGCTCACTGCGCATTCCGCCAACAACCTTGAAGAACTTCACGGATTTGCCGAGAACACTCGCACGTATGACGTAATAATTTTTCTCATCCTTCGCTCTAAACACCAAACCTGCCATCTGGTCTGTTTTGCCGCTCATGATCTTGAAGCGCGTCGATAACGTAAAATCACCAAACGTATCGCCGTTATACATCAGGATGGGGAAATGTTCATCCGTGGTTTCCTGAGATGTCTGTGCCAGGACAAAACGCTTTAGGGGCGTCGATAAGGCAGGCTCGTTCGTCGAAAGAGGATCCCGTAACGCCGGGGCCTCGTCCATGGCGACTTTCCATTCGCCTACCTTGCCGTTTCCGCTGATGAGACTGGAAAACCCGGGGGGGCACTGTTCCAACTGATACTGGCTGAAATCCAACTTCAACTCAGCTCCCCAGTTCGAGATTACCAGGGAAAATGAGGTGATTAATGAAATTATCTTCCACATGGCCTTTAGGATTACCAAAACCCCAAAAGATTACCAAGCACGTTCCGCGCTTTTTCAGCTTCCGCCTGTCATCTAACGCTTTAAGGTGGAAAAAATCCGATCGGCCTCCTGAAGGTTTTCCTTCGAACCGATATCATACCACAGCCCGGGAACATGCCATGTTTTGACAGGAACCCGCGTGTAGAGCCATTGAACGAGGCGGCCAGGTTGATCTGGATTGTTCCCCTCGGCAATGTATTGTTGAATCATCGGAAGCACTCCCTTTGGATAATAGTAGAGCGCAATGCCAATAAGCGTACTGGTGGGATTCTTGGGTTTTTCCTCGAAAAAGGTGATCGTCCCTTTTGTGTCAATCGAGATGGAGCAATACTTTTTTATGGCTTCCAAGCTGCCGATATCATACACACCAAGAACGGGAGATTTTTCCTGACTGCAAAATGTTCCAAAATCCTTGAGACTCTCACTGAAAAGATTGTCTCCAGCAACAACGATCAAGTCATCATTCACCTTTTCGCGGTCCAAAACCAACTTCATGTCCCCTATGGCTCCAAGCTTGTTGCTGTCGTCAGTCGAATGATCGTTGACAATCGTAATTTTGAAATGGCTGTGTTTTGAAGCGCTGGCCCACGCTTCAAAATGCGGGGCAAACTTGGCGTTTGAGACAACAAACACCCGATCAATCCCCTGAATTGGCGCAAGATTGTCAAGAACATGGTCAATCATCGCCTTGCCAGCAACCGGCAACAATGGCTTGGGTTGGGTTAGGGTTAATGGATACAGACGCGTGGCGTAACCTGCAGCTAGAATCAGGACATTCATGGTCTAAATCTGAGTTTCAAAAATTCCGGGAGCAGCCTTTTGAGCCAGCTCTTGAGAGCGCGCGAGTATATCTTTACTGGAATCACTATTTAAAGCAAATTCAGCCAAGACCTTAATTTCACTCATTTTCAAGCGTCGAATCATGAATTTGATCTGAAGCAACAATGGCGGCGCAGCACTTAATTCATCGACGCCCAGCGCCAACAACAATGGGGTCAGCTCTGGGTCTCCAGCCATCTCACCACAAACCCCGCACCAAATTCCATGTGAGTGGGCCGCATCCGTCGTCGCCTTAATCAAGCGAATGATGGCTGGATGGGTTGGCTCATAGAGATGGGCAATCTTCTGATTCATTCTATCGACAGCCAACGTGTATTGAATCAGATCATTTGTTCCTATGGAAAAGAACTTAACATGCTTGGCCAGTAAATTCGATGCAATGGCAGCCGATGGGATTTCAATCATGGCCCCAATCTCCAGGTTCTGATCAAAAGGCACTCCTTCGGCACGCAATTCAGCCTTGTATTCCTCAACCAGAGCGTTTGCTTTCAAGACCTCGGCCTGTCCAGAAATCATGGGGTACATCATCTTGATGTTTCCCTCGGCACTAGCCCGCAAAATGGCCCTAAGCTGAGTGCGAAATATTTCCTTTTCCTCCAGACAAAAACGGATGGCTCTCCATCCCAGGAACGGATTCATCTCCTGCGTAATCTGCAGTTGAGAATTGAACTTATCCCCGCCCAAGTCCAGAGTGCGAATAATCACGGGAGCCGGCTTTAACCCAGCAGCTACTTTCCGATAAGCTTCGTATTGCTCTTCTTCCGTTGGCAACGTTGTGCGGTTGATAAACAGGTATTCCGTTCGGAAAAGTCCGACTCCTTCTGCCCCAAAGTGCTTGACCGACTCGATGTCAGAAGTCTGTTCAATGTTTGCAGACAGTGTAAACTTCCGTCCGTCAAGAGTAATGGCGGGTAAGGAGGTTACTTCGTTGAGCTTTTCCTGAATGTTTGCCTGACGGCGGGCAAGCTGCCCATACTCAAAAAGGGTCTGATCCGTTGGGTTGACAATTAAAAGGCCGTTGAAGCCATCCAACAAAACATGCGTTCCTGTCTGAAGTTTCTGGCTGGCGTGCTGCAACCCTGTCACAGCCGGAATCTGGAGTGATCGCGCCATGATGGCGGTATGAGAAGTTTTGCTACCAATGTCTGTTCCAATTCCCAAGATCACTTTCCGATCCAAAAATGCCGTTTCAGAGGGAGGCAAATCCAAAGCAATCAATATGCAAGGATCGGTCAACCCCTGAAGATCATGCCTCGCCACTCCCAATAGATTGTTCATAATGCGCGATGTAACATCCCGCATGTCTGCCGAGCGTTCGCGTAGGAATGCGTCGTCAATCGCATTCAGGGTTGCGGCGTATTTTTCGGAGAACTCGTGAAAAGCCCATTCAACGTTGATTTTTCTCGTGTAAATTAGATTAGTAACAGAATCAATAAGAACCGGATCTTCCAAGACCAGAAGGTGGGCGTCAAAAATCCGAGCTTCCTCATCCCCCAAAGCGGCATTGATTTTTTTCTGAACATTGAGAATTTCCTGTCGAGTGGCAACGAGGGCTTGCTCAAAGCGTTGGACTTGTTGGGATAGTTCCTCTTCCGGAACCTGATACTGGGGAATGGTCAAATCTGCTTTTTTAAGAACGAGAACCTTGCCATGACATACCCCGGACGAAACGGGGATGCCTTTCAGAATTTTCTCTTCGGCTTGCCCAACATCGGTCATAAGTTACAATTAACCTAAATCCAATCTCTTGAAAAGAACGTTCTTACAGGAATTGCAAACATTCGCATCACAAGATGTTAAGGAAAAAATAAATTGGACCATTTAGGATTTAAGACTCATGCCGATAAGACAGTATTGAAATACGTTTTCTCACGAGGCATTCTGTAAAAAACGTAAGAGTGTGACCCAAAATTTCGCCAGAAGGATGGCATTTTTCTGAAGAGCCGCGAGAAATTCATTGATATGGAGTTTGCTGCTGGACACGCATGTTCATAATCAGCTACCGTAAAAACGAGCTTTTTTGAAATTGTCCATACAGATGAGAGCCGCACGTATATTAATTGTTCAGAGCCAAGAGGATACGGCACTGGATTTAAAAGTGCGTCTGGTCCACATGGGGTATGAAATCAGCGGAATGCTTTCCTCTTTGGAAGAGGCTCAAAATCTTGCAACCAAGAGCAATCTTGCATTCGTCGATCTCCAGCTTGTTGCTTCACCCCGTGATTTTCAATCTGTCTTGGATCTCAATGAACAATTCCATCTTCCAATCATTTTCGTTACTTCAAGTTCTGATGATCCCAAATTGCTCGAAGCCCAAGAAAAACGACCGTTTGGTTTTGTGCTTCAGCCTTTTGAAAATCGCGAGCTAAAGACCATCATTGAAATCACTCTCGATAAACACGCGGTCGAAGAACAAAACAATCGGCTGACCCGCCTATATGCCACCCTCAGCCACGTTAACCAAGCAGTCATTCGTCTACAAACAAGGGCAGAACTTCTTCAAGAAGCTTGCCGCGTCGCTGTCGAATTCGGCAAATTCAGGTTGGCATGGATTGCGTGGAGAAATCCTGACAGTGCTCAGTTGGATGTTGTAGCACAATATAATAACGAGAGCTGGAAATTACGGCAAAATGAAGTGCCAGTTTTTGCAGACGACAGACCACAAGGGCGCGGGCCGGTCGGCATTTCCATACGTGAAGGTCATCACGTGGTTGTTAATTCGATCAAGGATGAACCTTCGCTTCTCCCTTGGCAAAGCGTCATTGATGCAAATCAATTCAAGAGCATGGCCGCATTTCCGATCCGGCTTGGAAACAATGTGTCTGGGGCACTAGCTGTCTATGCCTCTGAGTCCTGTTTCTTTAAAGACAAGGAAATCACACTCTTGGACGAAATTGCGATGGACCTGTCCTTCGCCATCGAAAAGCAAGAAGAAGAAAAACTTCGTAGAGAGGCTGAACGCAAACTTAAGGAAAATGAAGAACATTACCGGCTTCTTTATCAGAATGCTCCGCTTGCCTTTCAGTCACTCAACGCAAATGGAACCCTGATAGATGTAAATCAGACATGGCTGGACACCCTCGGCTATAAACGCGAGGAAGTTGTGGGACGGTGGTTTGGGGACTTTCTAGTCTCCAGCAGCGAAGATCTGACACGAGAACAGTTTCAGCAATACACTTCGGTAGGACACTTGAAGGGGGTCGAATACGATCTTCGACATAAAGACGGTTCAACAGTCACCGCAGTCATAACAAGCAAAGTCAGTTCAAGCGGACTGGAAGGCAACCAACTAACCCAATGTGTTCTTCATGATATTTCACAAATTCGTCGTGCGGAAAAGGCGCTCGTGGAATCCAGCCAATTCTATCAGCAGATTATTTCCAACGCAAAGGATGGCATACTCGTTTGTGACGAGAACCTGACTGTGCGCGTTTGGAATCCGGCCATGGAGCAAATTCTCGGCATTGAATCCTCCCAAATTGTTGGTCTTCATGCCCCAACCGCTCTTCATTTTCTCAAAGGCTCTGGACTGTTTGAAGAACTCGGCAAAATCATTTCAGGTGAAAAACCACACAGTTGGGTTTTTCATTTTGAAAATGAAAATCGGTCGGGATGGATTCACCAGACCAATTCCCCTATGCGGGACGTTTCTGGAAAAGTTTCCGGTGTGATTGGCGTCGCTCACGATATCACAGAGCAGAAACGAGCTGAGGAATACCTGCGCAAAAGCAACGAACAACTAAAGGAAAGCGAGGAACGATACCGGCGCCTTATTGAACTCTCTTCCGATACCGTCATCATTCAATCCGAAGGAAAAGTTGTTTTCATCAACCCGGCAGGTCTGAAGCTTTTGGGGGCAACACATGCAAATCAACTTTTGGGAATGCCCATTTTGGATATCATTCACCCCGATTCACGCCAGAATGCGATCAAGCGCACGGAATTGTTGACTCAGAAGCAAACGCCTCTTCCCCTGATCGAAGCAAAATTTGTGCGACTGGATGGTAAAACCGTTGATGTCGAAATCATGAGCGTGGGTTTTTCCTACAACAAAGTGCTGGCCATCCAGATCACGGCCCGGGATATTACGCCCCGAAAAATGATGGAAGCACGTTTTTTACGAGATCAGAGAATCGAAACCATCGGTGCTCTTGCAAGTGGAATCGCTCATGATCTCAACAACGTTCTTGCGCCAATAATCATGACCATCGCGCTACTGCGCGACAAGTATGAAGACGAGGATACTCTAGCCCTCATCAGTGCAATGGAAACCAGTGCACATCGCGGGGCAAGCATCATCCAGCAACTCCTGACATTTGGGCGGGGTGCCAGCGGACAACGGACGCTCATCCAGCCCAAGCACCTTCTCAATGAAGTGGCAGAACTAGCCCGGGAGACTTTTCCAAAAGCGATCGAAGTCAAGGCCATCCTCAAAAACTGCGACTGGCTTCTATTAGGCGACGCCACACAGCTCCACCAAGTTCTGCTCAATCTCTGCGTCAATGCTCGTGATGCCATGCCCACTGGGGGAAAACTTACCATCACCCTCGATATTACCCATCTCGAAGAGAACGACCCTCAATTCAACGTCGAAATCAAAGCGGGCCCCTATATCACGATCTCCGTTCAAGACACAGGGAAAGGGGTGCCTGTTGAAATTCGTGAAAAGATCTTTGAACCGTTCTTTACCACAAAAGAACTCGGAAAAGGCACGGGACTCGGGCTTGCGACCTGTGTCAATCTTGTTAAACGCCACAATGGCTTCATCTTTCTCGCTCCAAATACAGGTAAAGGGGCCACCTTCACCGTCTATTTGCCTGCCCACACTCCTGCAGCATCACCAGAGTCTTCCACAACGAAGAAAGCTCCACCTACAGGAAATGGGGAACTCATCCTTGTTGTAGATGATGAAGAGAGCATTCGAAAGATCACACGGACGGCTCTGGAAAAACACGGATACAAAGTCATCACCGCCAACGACGGTGCACAGGCTGTCGCCACCTTCAAACTTTACCGTAATAGTATTAAAGCAGTGTTGATCGATATCATGATGCCCGTCATGGGAGGACCTGTTGCAATGCATCACCTCCGAAAGATTGACCCCAATGTCGTTTTACTTGCCACAAGCGGCATGATCCCCAAGGACCTCAAAGAGGACATGGCGGAACTGAAGCCGAATGCTTTCCTCTCAAAACCGTTTACGACGTGGGAATTGCTCGACACGATACGCACCACCATCTCAAAAGCCAACCGCATAAAATAGCCAGTTGATTCAGGGAAAGATGTTGCTTTGGAAAACAGAAAGTTTTCAACACTCTTGACTATCGCCTGGAAAAATTTCCAATGCAGGTGTCCTTTTTAATTTTCACAGGAAAATTGGCCCCTTGCATCAGAAGGAATCACCGAACCACATATACAAAAACACCAGCAGCCACTTTTTTTACATCTCTATTTCCCCACTTGTTTTTCAACTCTTCTCCGCCAACATAAACACCACAATTCCCCAACTTTATATCGATATAAGCCGGTGTGCCATTCGTGGGGATCCAAACACAGGTCATCACTTTATCTCCCCATTTTTCCACAAACGCCCCAGAATTTTCCTTCTCTGAAAAATAGGCTTCCATTCCTCTTTTCAACCTGTATCTCCATCGGGTCGCCAATATTCCAGAGTTGTACATGTTTATTCGTTCAATGCCCCAGTTTCGTATTTTCTCAAACCCAACTTCCTCAAGATCCTCTGTAAGCATTTTTCTTATCGCCATCCCCTTCTTCCATTGAACACAAGACTCTCCCCAAATAATTATCGTGAGCTCGCCACCCACTAAGCTGATATTATCCCCCCAAAGCTGAAGGAGAAAAATCACCCCAATAGCACCACTGACAATCAAATACCGTTTCCATCTGAATTCACTATCGCAATATTTAATTTTGGTAACACTCCACACAATCCAAAACAAAACAAGAATCCAGTCAAAAATATCCAAATTAAAGAAGATAATATCTCTCATGTTCACTCCACTTGCTCATAACAAATGGGACCTTCTATAGCGGTCCTGCCCGGAACCTGCAACAGCACTCGCTTGCACCTGGGACATTCTAGCAACCACCCAACCAAAGTGGATGACTCGGCAATCGCCTTCAACCTTGATTCCGTTTCGTTTACATTTTTGATTTTAATCTCGGATTCAAGAAGTTTCTTATAATCCCGATCATCAATCACCGCAAAGGACCTGAACGCGCGCTTCTCTTCAACCGCATTTTGTGCAAAATTGTATCCACATCGGCATTTCATTTTACCTCACCTTTGATTATTCAGTCTCTTTCCGTTTTTGTTATTTTTCCATTTCAAGAAAGTTTATCCATACAAAAAAGCCGGTTCGCGAACATTCATCCACGAACCGGCAAAATGACTTGCTTTAAAACGTTTTGCTCTTTAGTGCTGCCCCCATCCAAAACGCTCTGAAATGGGCCAGTAGACAAAACAGTGACGACCAATCACATTCTCCTGTGGAAAATCCCCCCAGGCTCGTGAATCCAAGCTGTTCATGGTGTTATCTCCAAAAACAAGGAAATGTTTTGGCTGGACCTGAAATTCTGCTCCTTGAAGGAAACGCCACATGGGAACGTGTCCCGAATAGTGGTTTTCCATTGGCTGAGTCTTGGGATTAAAGCCATAGATATTCTCGAAATGCGGGGTGGAGGCATCGAGTCGTTTTCCATCAATAATCGCATGACGGTCATTGCCAATGGCCACACGTTCTCCGGGAAGTCCAATCAGGCGTTTTATGTAAAACAGAGTCTGATCCAATCCATAGATTCCCTCCGTTTTGAACACGACAATGTCTCCACGTTCCGGACGTCTAAAATTATAGGACAACCGATCCACGAACAGATGATCCCCGGTCTTTTCCCAGAAACGAATCAGTGGTTCCCCTTTTACAAACCGTTTTCCAACCTCCACTCCCGTGCGCCTAGAAAAAGCTTCGTCAGGTGCAAACCATACATGAATATTTTTGATGTCGCCCTCCCCTGCATAGCGAACACGCACCGTCTGAACATTGACGATAAAGCCTTTCACCGGTGGAATTTCAACCACTTCACCATCTGCCTCGGCACGAATGTCATGGTAAAATTTACCATGAACCACCGCTTCATAAATCTGCATCAACGTGTTTGGCATTTGAAAGTCAGGACGTTTTGTCAAATTCTCACTGGTCACTCCAAACAACGTTGGCTGCATGGAACCCGTGGGAATCTTGAACGGCTGAAGGAAGAAAGTGCGAATGGCCATCGCCACAGCAATAGCCACCAGCAAGACTTCCACATTTTCCCTCCAGCCCGCGTTGGGATACGGCTTGAGCCATTTCTCAGCCGCCTCTTCCAGCTTATCCATCTGATCCTTCAGATCGCTCTCGCTGGCATCTCCCTCAATTGCGGTTTCCATCTCCATGAGCGCCTTGTTGATATTGACCAGGGCTTGAGGTGAAAGAATATCGCTCTGCGCATTACGCAGCTTCCTGACATGGCTCAGCATGTCGCTTGCTTGACGCAATACTCCTGAATAAAACCATCGGATTTTCATTATCAGGCTTTCAGTACTTCGATGAATGCTTCCTGCGGAATGTTAACATTACCAAACGACTTCATGCGCTTTTTGCCCTCCTTTTGTTTTTCAAGGAGCTTGCGTTTGCGCGTGATATCACCACCATAACACTTGGCCAAGACATCCTTGCGCATGGCACTAACCGTTTCGCGAGCGATGATTTTTCCTCCAATCGCCGCCTGAATGGCCACTTGGTATTGCTGGCGTGGGATGACTTCCTTGAGTTTTGCCGCCAGAGCACGTCCACGGCTTTCCGCCTTCTCTCGATTCACAATGCAGGAGAAGGCATCAACAGGCTCTCCGTTCACCAGCATGTCCAGACGGACCATGTCTGATTCCTGGTAATTGGCATGCTCATAATCCATGGAGCCAAAACCACGCGTGATGCTCTTGATGCGATCATGAAAATCAATGAGAATTTCATTCAGCGGGATTTTTGTCGTAAGCATGACGCGTTTGTGATCCATCGTTTCAGTATGATCCACAAGACCGCGTTTTTCGGCGATCAACGCCATCATGTCTCCGATGTATTCGTTCGGGCAAATAATGAAGGCCTTGACCATCGGCTCCTCAATACTCCTGATGTAATTGACTTCAGGGAGAAACGCAGGGTTGTCAATCGCCTTCACGGTTCCATCCGTCATGTTGACGTGGTAAACAACGCTCGGATACGTCGCGATGATGTCCATGTTATATTCGCGGCGAAGGCGCTCCTGAACGATTTCCAGATGGAGCAACCCCAGAAAACCACACCGGAAGCCAAATCCCAAGGCAACGGAACTTTCCGCTTGATAGACAAACGCAGAATCGTTGAGTTGAAGCTTTGCAAGGTTCGTCTTCAAATGTTCATAATCCGCGGTGTTGATCGGATAGATGCCACTGAACACCATCGGATGAATTTCTTTAAATCCCGGAAGGGCTGGTGACGGATTCTTTGCGTCCGTCAAAGTATCGCCCATCTTCACATCTTTGGGGCTCTTGATGTTGGCGGTAACATAACCAGTCTCGCCAACTTCGAGTTTTTCCCGGACATAAGGTTTCGGGTTGAAACTGCCCACTTCCTTGATTTCCACATTTTTTCCAGAGTGGTGTAGCTGAACGTGCATTCCAGCCTTCAATTCTCCGTTGAAGACGCGAACGTGGGTGACAACCCCTTTGAACGTATCGTAATAGGAATCAAATCCCAACGCTTGAAGTGAGGGTGCATTGGTTGGCTTTGGAGGCGGAACACGGTTCACTACGGCTTCCAAAATCTCCTCGATGCCAATGCCTTCCTTGGCGCTGGCACAAATGGCCGTTTCTGCCGGAATGGCAAGAATGTCCTCCAACTGGGATTTTGCCAACGGAATGTTGGCATGGGGCAAATCTATTTTATTAATGACCGGAATGATCGTCAGGTTCTGCTTCATGGCCAGATGAACATTGGCCACGGTCTGGGCTTCCACTCCTTGAGCTGCATCAATGATGAGGACAGCCCCCTCACAAGCGCTCAAGCTACGAGAGACTTCGTAGGTGAAATCAACATGTCCGGGAGTGTCTATCAGGTTCAACTCATATTCTTCACCGTTCTTCGCCTTATAATGCATTGTCACCGGATGTGCCTTGATCGTGATTCCCCTCTCCCTCTCCAAATCCATGGAATCCAGGAGCTGATCCTCCATGTCACGATTGGCCACCGTCCCTGTCTGTTGCAACAAACGGTCCGAAAGCGTTGTTTTCCCATGATCAATATGGGCAATGATACTGAAATTTCTAATATGTGCCGCGTCCATCTTTCAAAACTCTATTTCGAGAACATAATAGCGAACTGTGCAAGCGAAAAGGAGTATTATTTCTCTCAAAGAAGCACTTAGAAGCCAACGACTTCCTCTGAGCCAGCCTTTTTTAGTCGAAAATCTCCCATTCGAGCCCCAAGGCAGCACTTTAAGCCATCAGGCGTTGGAAACAATCTTTATTGTAGTTTTTGAGGTAATCCCTGAATGAAGGCTCCCATGCGAGAAAGCGAGTCTCCAGTCTTCTGGCTGGCCATGTTCAGACCTAAATAGAACGTGGCCATGGGGGGGAAATTACGCAAAACAAGACAATAGGAGTTATTAACCATAACGCCAAGCAGGTCACCGCCCTTGCTGAATACAAGATCGCCTCTGGATGGATTAAATTTTCCAAAGAGCCCCTTGATGGAATTATGGTCCATTTTGAGATATTGCGGGGTGCTCAGGTCCATCTGGAAGTTACACTCACCATAATATCCCTCACTTCCCCCCACAACCACGGCAGTCTGAAATTTGAATGGGTCAGCAGCAGGTTTATAGACCTTGCAGTGAAGCTTCTGAACCTGTTCGTTGCTCACGGGAATAAACACGACCCGGGGATCCTGCTGGTGGAAAGCAAGGGTTGAAATTGTAAACGATGTGGATGTCACATTGAGCGTGCCCGTCAGGGATTCCCAGTCGATTCCCGGATTCCACAAGACCAACGGTGTATCTTGAACGTGACAAACAGCATATGTTTGCATTCCATCCGTCACAAGAAATGTCTGGGTATCCTTGTTTCGATTGGAGTCTATGCCCAAAATTGTGGAACGGGTGGCATTAAACCTCAAAATGACGCGGTTCGTGACAAACTCACTGAAGATAACATTTGGAGACAGCGTCCGACTGTCATGAATCTCCTGGGCAAGGGACTTGACGCCATCTGCGAGTTTGGATTTTTCAGCCCGTTCGTGTTTGACCTCTTCCCTCATGAAGGCAGCCTGTTCTGCGGCATGACGTTTTTCGTTTTCGGCCAGTTGAATCTGGGAAGCGAGCTGCTGGCGTTCTGCCATGGCGAGCTGATTACTCTGGGCCAGATCGGAAATCTGTTTTTGCAGTTTGGCAGCTTCATCCTTTTTCTTTTGAACTTCGAATTCCATGGCTGCCAGTTTTTCCTTGGAAACGACAGCTTCAGCAGAGGTGCGCTGCAAATTCTGGCTCAAGCCCTGAATGTTCGTCTGGGCTGAATAGTATTGTTGTTCAAGTTTCTTTTGTTGGTCTTGAAGCTGGGCAGTCTGCTGGTCGCGGGATTTGATCTCCTGTTGAAAAACGGCAATTTGTTTGTCACGTTCTGACAAAGCCGCCTGCTGACGCGCGGCAGCCTCACGAGTATTCACCAGCTCAGCCACCAAGGCATCCTGCTTCTTGCGCTCATCCTCCAAAGCCAGACGCATTACACTTCCAAGGTCCTGCTGACTCTCCGCCTGATTGGCGGCCACTTCCATCTTAATGGTTTTGTCGCCCGAAAAATCAGTCAGCTTGCTGGCGTCCAAATTAGAAAATGCCAGCAAACTCACCAACAGAAAGTCGCAAATAACGATGAGGATTGAACGGTTCATGAGGGTTTAACGTCGGATGCCGAGGGACGATTGCGCGAACCCTCGATTTCCAGCAACAGGTTTCGGCGCAGCAAGCGCAAGTGGAAAATTTTAAAGATGGAAACAAATATGATGCCAAACGAGGTTGATGAGTAGGCAGCCATCAGGCTTAATTTGGCGACTCCCAAGGATGCCACAATCAACGAAATGATCGTTCCAACGAAGCCCAGATACAGGCCAGCGTCAAAAAGATGATCCTCGTTTTCCAACAGTTTGAGTTTGAGCTGCGGCTCAACATTCTGGCGGCGGATCTCGCTCAACTTTCTCAGGCAGGCGGTGTAGAGCAGTGCCTGCAGAACGAAGAACAGCAGCAGGATCATTAACGACTCCAAGTCAAGGCTAGGTTTATTCATAATAGTTGTCAGGGCACGCGCTCCAGAGGTTCCCGCCGATGCCAAGCCGCTTTGGACAGGCAGCCGCAGCCGGAAAGTGGACTCCACTTTCTGGCCACCCTGAGCGAGAAACGGCTCGCTCAACATCAGCACCACCAGCAGAAAACCCAGCGCAAATAAGAATCCGCAAACAAAATGATAATCTTTGCCACTCACAGCCGCTCCGGGGAGCTTCTGCAGAGGCTTGAAATGAAATAACACTTCAGACATTAAAAAGCCTGCCAAAACTATGAAAATCCACTTTGCAGCCAATGCCATCATTGGAAGTTGCCAGCAGCATTCAAACAAGAATTTGAAGTAACCTCCAAAAAATGGAGCTTGAGACGTCTGGGCCACAAACTCTGAATGCACCAACCTTTGATTTCTGCGCAATAACTCCAATAATGATCCCTGCCCAAAACTCATGCTCGTTCCCAAGTCCTGCAATCCACTCTTGCTATATAGAGCTACATATTTTGAAACCGCATCCGGCTTTTCGGAAATCACCACTGCTGAAAAGAGAATTGGCAATTGCTCTTTTGCTTTTCGCACTTGAGAAGCCAGTAACCTCAGGGTTTCGGGATCCTTGATAGTGCTGGTGAATGTTTCAAGCTGGTTCCAATTCAGATGATGCGCCAGCGATAGAAGATCCATCAGCACAAGTTCCAACCGTTCGGTTTTCCTGGCATAATTTGCTTCCAAGGCTGATTGAAAAAGTGTCGTGGCCAATTCCTTGGACATGTGCCCGCTTGCCGCTAGTAAACCACACACACACACCGCAGCGTCAAAAGCCTGACCGGAACTGGAAAGCGCTGGGGGGAAAAAAATCGTATTGGTCTGTCCCCGACTAAGGAGAAGTTCCCTAACCAACGGATGCGAGGAATCCTGCATCAAATTCAAGACCTTCTCGCGATTCTCAAAGCGGATTAAAAAATCAGCAAACGGAATGGAAACCGCGTTTGTAACTGTTTTATCAAAGATCGTCTCTAATCCAGGTTCAACGGCACCGAAAAAAGCCACATTGCGATGTTGGGAAACCAGCCAGGCAATCGCCTGCTCCAACTTTTCGCTTCCGGGGATGTTCTCCATCTTCGCCGTCTGAAAAAGCATTTGAGCGGCGCCATGTTTCCCTTCTTTGACAAGAGACACCCCTTCCTCAACGACAGTTGTCGTCTCCTTCCCAGCCTGCTTAATGACACTAGAATCGACAGCCCGCATGTGCACAGGCACAAGCAAGCCAACGACCAGCAATACAACGCCACAAACAGCGCAAAAACACAAAAAAGACCAGCGTCTCATCTCAATTTTCGGACACAAATAGACAAATTGACTTCCCAAAATCCACTACAAAACACCGGGGAAGACACGTCTCTATGGCTCCCGGCATTGATCTGCTTTCTTGTTTGGACGTAACACCCAACTCCTTTGTTCAAGGAAAATGTCCCATCTCAGATTATTTTAAATCCTTCACATTCATAGCTTTTGCCTTGCACTTTGACCAGTACAAGCCTCAAACTTTCCTCTTTTATGAAGATGACACCGCCAATGGAGGGTGGTACCCGCGAGACTCTGGTTCTGGCCCTGCCTATCGTCGTATCGCAAGCTTGCGAGACTGCAATCGTTTTTACGAATCGCATGTTTCTCTCAGAGTTAAACCCTGAATTGATGAACGCAGCGATGGCCGGTGGTGTGACGGCGTTAATGATGGTCTCTTTTGTCACCGGGCTGGTGGGATATGCCACGGCATTGGTAGCCCAATACTTGGGAGCTGGATACAAGTCGAAATGTCCCGAGGTCATCACTCAGGCCTTTTTTCTCTGCCTTGCCATCTATCCTATTGTCTTGGCCTGCCGTCCCCTTGCTTATGCGGTCTTTGACAACATGCATCTGGCTTCGGAACAATTGGAACCTCAAAAACTTTACTTCGACATCTTGCTTTTTGGCGCTCTCATTCCCCTGTTTCGTGGCTGCCTGGCCTCATTCTTCTCAGGCATTGGACGCACCTCCATTGTCATGATTGCCTCCTGTGTTGCCATGCTTGTGAACGCTGGGATCAACTATTTGCTGGTTCTGGGACACTTTGGATTCCCATCTTTGGGAATTCGAGGCGCCGCTTACGGCGCACTTACTGGAAGCGCAAGCGGTCTGCTCATTCTTCTCATCGCTTATTTAAGAAAGAAGAACAGAACCGAATTCAACATCATGCAGTCCTTTCACTTCTCTTCGGAAGTCATTCGAAAGCTGCTTCGTTACGGCTCCCCCACGGGTCTCGAAATGTTCTCCGCTTTTCTATCCTATAACGCAATCGTTCTGATATTTCATTCCTGCGGAGCAGTCACCGCTACGGCTGCCACTATCATGTTAAACTGGGATATGGTCTCTTTTGTACCGTTGATCGGCTTTGAAATTGCAGTGACAAGTCTGGTTGGACGCTACATGGGGGCCAGAAGACCGGATTTTGCTCACAATTCCGTTATTTCGGGAATGAAACTCGGGCAGTTGTACTCGGTGATCATTTTGGTGCTGTTTCTCTTTTTCCCGGCAATGCTGGTCAATATATTTCGTCCCACCGAAGGCAATGATATTTTTCTTAAAGCTCAGCCCACGGCAATCTGGATGCTTCGCGCCGCTTCAATTTATATTCTCACGAACGCCGCATTCGTTGTATTCATCGGCGCTTTGCGTGGGGCGGGAGACACATTCTGGGCCATGGCACTAGCCATTACCGCGCACTGGACCATGGTTGTTGCTCTTGCAGGATTGCTCAAAGTGGCTCACCTCAGCCCAGAAGCGGGTTGGCTATCCATCATTGCCGTGTTTTTGATTTTCTTTGGCCTGGTATGCAAACGCTACTTCGACGGCAAATGGAAAACGCTTCACATCATCGAAACACATGAACCGGTTGCTTCCTGAGGATTGAATTAAGCGAAATAAAAGTTTTTCCCCGACTTGCAGAAGGAGAAAGAGCTGTTTCTATTTTGAAACAGGGAAGCCGTTCTCGACTTCTCCAATAGCATCGTCAAGTATATTGAACGCCTCGTCCAACTCCGCCTCGCTAATTGTCAACGCCGGGGTCAGTGTGAGTATGTTCCCCATGGTCAGCTTAAAACTCAACCCTTTTGACAACGCACGATACAAAATCTGTTCCGCCTCATCGCAGGCGCGTTCCCCTGTCTCCCGGTTCTTAACCAATTCAATCCCCATCAAAAGCCCCAGCCCCCGGACATCTCCAATTAAAGGATGCCGGTTCATCATCTTCCTCATTCGCTCCAAAGCATACTCCCCCTTTTTCTGAACCTGCTCCAGAAGGTGCTCAGATTCTATCACCTCAATCGTTGCCAGTGCTGCAGCCGCAGCAATTGGATTTTTCTCATGCGTGTAATGTCCCAAAGCCTTGTTTTGCGCGACATTCAAACCTTCCCTGGCAATCATTGCCGCAAGTGGGAAAATTCCCCCGCCCAAGCCTTTCCCTATCAATAGAATGTCAGGAACAATACCATAATGTTCACACGTGAACATTTTTCCGGTCCGACCAAGGCAGTGGGGAATTTCGTCCAAAATCAAAAGTGCGCCATGTCGATCACATGCGGCGCGAACTCTCTTCCAATACTCAGGGGATGGAATAAACGGTGTGCTGCGCACTGTTTCAGCGATGACGGCACCCACGTCACCTTCCTTCTCTAAAACATATTCGATATAGTCTGCACACTTTAAATTACACTGATTGCCACAACCAAACGGGCAATGCCGTGGATCAGGAGGCGGCACTTGCTGAGTCCCCGGAAGCAATGGTCCGATCTCAGATCGAAAAATTGCCTCCCCCCCCACTGAAATGGCGTCCAGCGACGCACCATGGAAGGAATCCCACATTGAAATGGTCTTGAAACGTCCAGTCACCGTTCGTGCCAGCTTCAGAGCCATCCCCACAACGCTCGTCCCCCCTGGCGCAAACAGAACGCGATTTAAATCCCCCGGTGCAAGTGTGGATAGTTTCTTTGCCAGCTTAATCGCTGGAATATTTGTATAGCGCCTTGGACAAAACGGAAGTTCCTGCATCTGTTTGACAATGGCCTCTGTCACTCTCGGATGTCCGAATCCAACTTGATGAACATTGTTTCCGTGGAAATCCAGATAGGAACGCCCCTGCAAATCCGTGATGCGCGTATTCTTCGCTCCCGAAAGCACATTCAGACAGGGAGTGGACAGGGATTGATGCAAAAAATATTTTTCATCCTCTTCCAGCCAATGGCGCGTTGTTTCATCAATGTACGCATCCGACCATTGTTTTCGACGCGATCCCAGATTCAAGTCGCTCTCAGATTTCAGCGATTCAATGACAACGTCTTTCTTCATGTGTGGCATCACCAGGGAAGTGAGAACGTTTTGACATGGGTCATGCATTTGATGGCTTCAATCACCCCTTCCTTGATCCCCAGTCCAGAATCCTTGATTCCACCAAACGGTGAATTTTCTATGCGAAATCCCGGAACTTCGTTGATGTTCACTGTTCCACATCGCAATTGCCTCACCGCTTTGAGCGCCCATTGCAGATTATTGGTCACTACGCCTGATGAAAGCCCAAACGAAGTTGAATTGGCCATTGCTATGGCGTCGTCCAAGTCATCAACCGGAATAACAGGAGCCAATGGCCCAAAAGATTCTGTCACCACCATTTCAGCGTCACGAGGGACATTATCAACCACCGTCGGCGCGAGTAATGCCCCCTCCCGTGTGCCACCAGCCAAAACAACCGCGCCTCCAGCCACAGCCTTGAGCGTGACATCCTGCAAGTGAATTGCCGATGCCTCATCAATAACAGTTCCAACCCGTGTCTCTGGATTCAATGGATCGCCGCAAATGTATTCGGCAGTCTTTTTCACCAGACGACTGACAAATTCCTTATGAACCGATTCCTGAACAAGAATTCGTTTCACAGCCGTGCAACGTTGTCCTGAATTTCGATACGAACCTTCTGCCGCCAAGTGGACGGCCAAATCCAAATCAGCATCTTCAAGAACGATCAGCGGATCGTTTCCACCCAGCTCCAATACAAGACGCTTATAGCCAGCCGAGGAGGCGATTCTCTTTCCAACCGCAACACTTCCCGTAAATGAAACCAGTTCAACCCGGGGATCACTAACAAGTCTTGATGCAACTTCCTTGGTTGGCCCCACCAACACACTCAACAGAGGCCCCGGCAATCCCGCTTCATACAATAATTCCGCAAAACACAGTGCCGTCAGAGGCGTCTTTTCAGAGGGTTTCAGTATCACCGGAACACCGGCGGCAATCGCAGGAGCCACCTTGTGAGCGACCTGATTCAAAGGATGATTAAATGGCGTGACCGCCACAGCCAGAGACAACGGTTCACGAACTGTAAAGATTTTTCGAGCCTTGCCCTGCGGGGAAATATCACACGAAAACACCTGACCGTCATCTCGCAAAGCCTCAATCGCAGCAAACCGCAAAACATCCAGAGCACGCCCTGTTTCATAAATCGTTTCCCGGATGCAAAGCCCCGCCTCTGAACTAATCAGGTGAGCAAAGAACTCGCGGCGTTGCTCCAAAAGCCGTGCCGCCTGATTCAAAATTTCGGAACGTTCAAAACGGTTCGGTTTTTCCCTGCTGGCCAAAGCCGCCTTGATCGCCTCCTCAGTCTGGGCTGATCCAGCCAGAGCCACCGTGCCAGCCAAACGCTTATTATATGGACTACGAACTTCAAGAACCTGGTTCGTGCCAGATTTCTTTCCCGCTACAAGACAGGACAAATTCAAAGGCTCTGGATTCATAGATGCGTTCCATTAATAACAAAATCGAAAATATCAAAATTACGCGGCGTCATTTTTGTTTTATATTCACCCTGCAATGGCTCGGACAAAATGAAAGGCACAGCCAATTCGGCACGACCTCCATGCGAGCGCAATCCGGATTTCAAAACACTTAAATCGTGAAATTCCGGGGAACGGCCCAAGGCAACATCATGTTGAGAAAGCACAATCAGGTCACCAATTCGGTCAGCCGGCAATTCCAGTTCTTTCGCAGCTTCATTCCGCAAATAGACTTCCGTAATACCAGGCACCTCAAGCAATCCCTTCTTGATTTCAGTTTCCTTGGAATTTTCCGGGAGGTATATCATCGCGAAAGAACCGAGTGCCCCGTGATGAACCACATAGGGATCCGTTATCGGCAAAACAACACGTGCATCCACATGAAATTCCCGCTTAAGAAACGGTTCCAGAAAAATCACGTTAGGTTTTCCATCAGGAGTCTGCTTGGGGTTCATCCCATGATCCGCTGTCAATCCAATCACTGCCCCCAGATTCACGAGTCTCCCCAATTCGAGATCAATTGCTCCATAAAAATCCAGTGCCATCTGAGATTCAGGAGCCGCCTTATGTTGGATAAAATCCGTCGTTGAAAGGTAAAAAAAGTCTGCAAGCTCCCGTTCAATCAACGTCACTCCTGCTCGAAATACATAAAGCGAAGCCTCCGCACTGTAAATGTTTGGGGTTGGAAGTCCCGTCAGTTTTTCAACATCAGAAATCCCGTGAGTTTCGACTTTCGCCTGCGAAGCAAATTCAGCGGAAAAGGCAATTCCCTTCAAACCGAATCCGATGATGTCTCTTAACTTCTCCTTTGCGGTAATCACCGCCACCTTGCGTCCCGCCTTGGCCGCAACGCTTGGAATCGTTGGACAACGCAAATAACTCCCCGAGTTCATCATCACTTCTTTTCCAACAGTTGTGTCAAATATATAATTACCACTGATGCCATGAATGGCTGGGGACACCCCGGTTATGATGGACGAGTTATTGACATTGGTGAATGAGGGCAAAGCCCCCACCGCGGTTCCTCGATATCCCCTTGAGATGATATGCTTGAGATTTGGCATCCGCCCATTTTCCAAAGCTGCATCAAAATAGGCATTGGCGGAACCATCCAGGCAAATCACAACAATTGGACGTGCTTCCGGTCTGTAGTTTCTGTTGTTGACGGTAAATGGCTCAGTTTTTATGTCGCGCATAATGTGGACGGTTGAGTCAAATTGTTAAGTTATGGACAAACGCATTCAGGAGACTTCTTCATTTCAATTCCCATCTCGTGAATCGTCAATTCAACCGCTTTCAAAAGTGCTTCAATATCCCCTGTTGTCAAATGTCCAATGTTCCCAATGCGAAAACTATCGATTCGACTCACCTTGCCTGGATAAATGATAAAACCCTTGTCGCTAAGGCGATGATAAAAATCAGTGAATGAGAAATGACGATCTTTCGGATAATAAAAGGCTGTGATCACACAACTTTGAACCTCGGGAGCCAGACACGATTTGAATCCGATCTGTCGCATCCCTTTTAACAACACAGCATGATTCTGTTGATAGCGTTTCAATCGTGCTTCGGGACCACCTTCCTCCCGCAGCTCTTTCAGCGCCTGCATGAAAGCAAGAATGGCATGGGTCGGAGGGGTGAAACGGAACTGTCCATTCGCCTCAAACGAACGCAATTGCGCCAACAAGTCCAGACTGACACTCCGGGCTGCCCCTTCCGCATCCAGCAACGCCTGACGTCGGGCAATGACAATCGAAAAACCGGGAACACTTTCCAAACACTTGTTTGGAGAGGTAATGACAAAATCCAAATCATTTCCTGCAATATCAATTGGAATTGCGCCAAAACTGCTCATCGCATCCAGAATGATCCGCCGCCCTGCTCCCTTCACAATTTGTGCAACCTCATCCACTGAATTCAAAATGCCCGTTGTTGTCTCGCAATGGATCATTCCCACATGAGTGATATTTGAATCTTCATCCAAAATCCGACGCAGCTCATCAAGATTCGGGCGTGCATCCTCGGAAGAGCGCAATACCGCATTGTCCAACTTCAATGTCTTGGCAATTTGAAGCATCCGCTCGCCATAAGCACCATTCGCCAGCACGAGTATCTTTCCATTTTGAGGGATGGCAGACGACAAAACAGATTCCACTCCATACGTGCCGCTTCCCTGCATTAAAATGGCCTCGTATCCCTTTTCACGCGTTACCCCCGCCAGACTCAGAATCTCCTCGCGCGCCTGTCTGACCAGGGCATTGAATTCGTAGTGCCAGGAACCTGCATCATGCAACATGGCCTGCTTGACAGTCGGACTCGTCGTCAACGGTCCCGGCGTAAATAGCAATTTATCTTTTTTAACAATAGAGTCTTTCATAATTACTTTGATGTTTGAGAGCCGAACGCCTCCACAACAGGCTTGCCTATCCAGCAACTGGGCTGAGTCAAATGAAACACGTAGGCCACCGTGCAAGCTGTGTCATAAGTATTCACAGGGGTCTTGATCTCGTGATTTGTTACCACCCCTGGTCCGCGAATAATCCAGGGAATTTCGATTTCCTCCAAAGTCGCGCCTCCATGCTTTTTCCCCTTTCCACCATGATCCGCTGTAACAAGAAGGATCGTCTCATCCCAATTGCCAGATTTCTTGACAGCAGAAACCATGTCGCCAATCAAACGATCAGCCACCGTTACAGCGGCATAATATTCAGGTGTTCCATGTCCAAAATGATGGCCCGCCCCATCGACGTGGTCCATGTGAACAAAAAGAAAAGTTGGTTTGTGCGCTTCCCAATACGCAACAGCGGCAGACATTGTATTCGTCGGGCCCTTGGGATTTTCAACTACCTTGACAGCGTTACGCTCGAAGAGCCTGCCAAATCCATCCCAGTCATGAAATACAGCGCTCTCACTTGATGGCATCTGTTCGTGCAAAACTAAAAAGATCGTGGGGAAAATCCCTCCAGCACCAACCGCAATGGGTGGAATCTCAAACTTATTCGTCTCCCAATCATTCGATGTAATCCCATGCTGCTCTGGTCCGGCTCCCATAATCATCGAAGCCCAATTCGGGCTGCTGCTTGTCGGCATCACTCCGCGAGCATGTAAGGTATAGGCCCCCTCCTTCATCAATTCGTGCATCACCGGTGTTTCTGCTTTTTCCACACCATTGGGGCTCATGCCATCCACCCCAATGATAATGAAATGCTTTGCCTCAGCCGCTTTTGCACTTCCGGATGCAATGGCCATGGAAAGTGCTGCGGTCAGACAAAAACATGAAATGTTTTTCAAAATCAAATTTAATTGGATTCGTTTCATTTTATTGATTGTTTAATTGAGATTTCGACCTTCCAAGGAACAGACATAGTAACGCAGCAACAACGGTCACAACCCCAAGAAAATGAAAACCAAGGCGGTAACCACCCGTGTCCAGCAATTTTCCAAAATAGTAACCAGAAACAATCCCGGCCAGATATCCGGCCGCATCCACCAAGCCTGCAACCGTTCCTACAAATTCCTTTCCTTTGATTTCAACCGAGAAGATGCCCGCCAGCAGACTGTATGGCCCATACGATAGAAAGCCGATCAGCCCAATCGTAATCGTCACCCAAACCATGCCTGCATGAAACAAATTTGGAAGCCCATAGATGAGAGTTGCCAACACCAGCAAAATTGTAAAAAGCAGCTTCCTTCGCGCCGACCATGATAACCGGTCCAAAATGTATCCCAGAAATATAATTCCCAAAGCGCCAGCCGCATCAAATGGAGTTGAAAGAAATGCCGCCATCTGACTCGACACTTCAGGCCCGCCCTCAGTCTTAATGAAATCAACGGTCCACACATTGAAAGTCTCACGCGTAATCGTCAGAACAAAACTTAACCCGCAAACAATCCAGAACTGTGGCAGTCCAACGAGTTCCAGAATTTGCGAAAAACGGAACTGACTCTTTTTCTTTTCTCCAAGGCTCTTTTGATCCTCAACTTTCTTTGGAAGCACCCCCCAACAAATAAGTAAAATCACAAATAAAATAATTGCGGGAATCCCGATGATCCATCGCCATTGATCTCCACTTACTTTGGCAATTTCTCCGGCCACCAGTAACGCAAGGACTCCACCAAACACAAAACTCAATGACAAAAACGCCATAGCCAAAGCCATATGCCTCTGTGGAAACCAATCTGGCACCTGTTTTACCATTGATCCCCAGCCAGCAGCTCCAGCCAGACGATTTGTGCTGTAAAGCATTGTTAGCATCGGACACGAAACGACAAACGCTTCCAAACCTCCAAACAAACAAACCCCGGATAACGCGAGAAGAAAACATAAACGCCCACCGAAACGATCAATAACAGGTCCAAAAAGGATTTTCCCCACAGCATAAGCTACAGTTCCGTAGCTTGAAATCATACCAATTTGTGCCTTTGTCATTCCAAACTCATTCTGGATTAAAGGCTGGGCCACTGACAGGTTCTTCCGACAAAGATAAATACCGATGTAACCCAGGATCAGACACCCCAAGAAGGAGATGGCTTTAGCTGGGGAAATAGGCCAATCGGTCGTTTTTGAAGATGAAACAGCTATTGAACCAGTAGCGGAACTGCGGCTGACTGCGCAGTTCGTTTTCAAGTCAGTAGGCATTAGAAGAATTTTGTCTATGATGCAGGAATTGAATTGCTGTAAAACCGACGGCCTCCATATACCGAAAACAGAACCAGATTGACAACCCCTTTTTCATTATTTCGATTTCCCCTTATTCAAATCATTGCAACGCACTAAATTATCGTCTGCTAATTTGTTGTTTTAAGAACCGGGCCTGGAAAATATCTCCAGGCCCGGCATGAACCCATGGGCATTATTTAACTAAACGATAAAATGCTCCTGCATTCGTTGTCTGAATCGTGGCAGAACCAACGCCAAGCGTTCCTGGGACATCCGTCCAGTCAGCCCCACTGCCTATCTTTGTCGCCTGTTGCAGTTTGACGGAACTGTCGGCTGTCCATGTGAGCTTGAAACTATTTGCGCTCAGAATTGTGTAGCTCAGTTCAAGCGTTGTCACTTCGCCGCCACTTTCGAGGGTCAGGTCTTTCCCCGCCTTTCCTGCGGTGTAGATTGATCCAATCTCATCTGCAGTCAGCACACGCTTCCAGATTCCCAAATCGTCGATTTGGGCAGTAATCGCCGCAGCATTTCCATCAGTGTAAATGCCCGTTCCATCCTGTCCAATATTGACGTTCAAGTTTGTGTCCAGCGATCCTGCTGTTGCAAACGGCAGTGAACTAACCAATGTTCCATCCACATATGTGAGCACAGATTGCCCCCTCCAATAACTCACGCTAACCAGATGCCATGAACCATCACGAACAATCGTACTAAATGCAGTATTGAATTTATCCGTGCCTCTATTGGGACCGGTTGCGTTAACTTTGAAACTACCACTGTTCTGCGCAAAAATTCCCCAACCTGGATTGCTGCTGCTATTCCAATCCTTGTTGGAAATAAATGCGGGATCGTCTTCAGAAGTCGTATAATTGATCCAGAACGAAATGGAGAAATCGTTCGTTCCAAATTGGAGGTCTGCAGGAGCTCCCAACGTGGCGTAGTTGAACGAGCTTCCATCCTTGGCGGAACTGAATTGGAAGGCCTGGCCAATCCTGCCACCAACGAAGCTCGGCGAACCAACCGCTGAAGCATTGTTACCGCGACCGGATGAATCCTTGTAATCACCATCAAACTTCAAATGAACCAAAAGGTCGTTTGTAATGGCACCGCCGTAAACCAGCAGTCTGGCAACAGAACTCGTTGCGCTTCCACCGGAATTTGCGACGACTGCATAGTAGAGTCCGGCATCCGTCGTTTGGGCAGTAAAAACGAGGTTACTGGAACCAGCCCCACTCACCAAAGCCCCATTTTTATACCACGAGAAAGTAAATGGAGCCGTTCCACTGGGCACAACAGAGAATGTTGCAGTGCCATTGGCAGAAACAGCCGCACTGGCTGGAGACTGCGTAATGCCAGCAGGTAATACAACCGCCTTTCCAGATGCAGTGGTCAGGTCTTTCCCTGAGGTTCCCTGCACATAAATGCTGGCGATTTCCTGGGGTGTCAACAACCGGTTCCAGAAACCAACATCATCAAGCAGCATGTCGGCAGCAGCCCTGCCACTATCGGTATAGGTACCAAGTCCATCCTGACCAAAGTTGATGCTGTACCCCAACTCATCCGTATCCAGACTGCCAATGGAAACACCCGCAGATGGTGCCATGCTGGTCGTGTCAATCAACACACCATCAATGTAGATTCGCCCATACCCGGCTCTTTCAAAAGTCACCGTGACCTGATGCCAGGCATGATCCAAAAGGGCTGGTCCAACTGTCGCACTATCACGACGTCCTGAAGTGGCCGTATCATTTAAATTCCACTTCATTCCACCGCCAGATTCAGGCGCAACCACCCAGCCCGGGTTGCTGCCACTATTCCAGTTCTTGCAGCAAACAAACGGTTTATCATCTGCGAGAAAATAGATTTTCGTCCAGAACGCAACAGAGAAGTTGTTCGTTCCAAATTTCAATAAATCAGGATATCCCAGCGTAACATAATTATTTGTGCTGAGATCAAGTGCAGAGATCAAATGCACGGCCTTTCCAACAATGCCATCTTCAAAACTCGGTTCGCCCACAGCCGTTCCGGAAACGCCATGGCCTGTACTATCCGAATAGTCATTGTCAAACTTAAGATGTGCCACAAGACCGTTGGTAATATCTCCGGCAAACACTGTAACGAGAGCTACTGAACTTGTGGCTGCGCCATAACTGTTGGTCACAACAAGAACATAGTAGCCAGAGTTCGTGGCCTGTGCATTTCCTAGTGTATAACTGGTGTTCGTCGCTCCTGTGATTGGAGTGCCATTAAAGAGCCACATATAACTAAGTGGCCAGCCACCACGCCCCTGTCCAGCAAGTGTCAAAGTGGCTCCGGAACTCAATGTTTGAGCTATTGGAGACACTGTAATAGAGGGCGTTGTAACAACCGTTAACACGGCAGTAGAGCTTGTAACAGGACCGTCTGAATTGGACACAACCACATCGTAGCTGCCCACATCCGCAGAGGAAACGCTCGCTATGGTATAGGTGGAATTCGTCGCTCCAGAAATACTCTTACCTTTGAAGCGCCACTGATAGGATAACGGGCTGGAACTGGTAGCCACCACGCTGAATGTAACAGGAGAATTGGCATCAATACTCTGATTCACAGGCTGGCTTGTAATCACAGGCGTGTTGATGCTGTAAAGTCCAAAATCATCAATCCCCCAATACCAACTTCCCGTTCCGGCATATCCAAAACGGAATCGGACATTGGCCGCATTGTCTGCCTTTGGAAGTCGAACGACTTCGATCCGTTTTCCGTCCTTTGTATCATCATTGATGCGACCGGCAATGTATGGAGTCAGGTTTGTGCCAACCACTGCCCCAATAAAATTGCTGTATGCAAGGCCGGAAGGTTGATCAGAACGGGCCGTTCCCAAAGTTGCAGTGATATCAATGGCACCATTTGTCCGAACCACGTCTGCATTTTGATTCTGATCGTCCAGGTAATAAATGACCGGCAACCATGTCGCTCCTTGATCCACCGAATACTCCAAAGAAGCAATGTTGTCCTGATTTTGTTCATAGGCGCTCTTCCAGGCAACAAAGATGTTAGACTTCCCTGTTAGATTATAGTCCGAGGTAAAAGCCACACAAACCTGCTGACCACTCCGTTGGTCCGAATCACACCAAAAGGCATTCGTATTAATCAGACTGTCAACAATCACACCGTTCAATACGATTGGAGGATGATCAAAACGGCGATGATCAAACACCGTATACAGGGTGTTGCTTCCAACAACGAAGAAGTCCATATAAGAATCGGAAAGAGGATCCGTTAAATCAAACCCAGGATCTATCTGGGTGGTATTGTTTGTAACCGTCCATCCATTTGGAATCTCACCTTCCGTCACCCCATCAAACGTTTCGAGATAAATTGGCGCAGGCAACGTCACGTTCTGGTAATACTGCACCGTAAAAGACCAGGTGTTCGTTTGCTTTCCAAGGGTGTTGTCTTCGTAAACCAAGGCAAGATCATGTGGTGTCAACGAAGAAAGGAGAACGCTGGGTGTCGCAGTAATACTGTAACCACCAGCGACAGAAGAGACTGATGGTGTCAAAGCCACATCATCCAAATATAATGTGATTGAACTTGATGAAATTGATGTATCCCCATTTTGAAGCTCAACGTCAATGGCTGGTTGAGGGGGGATGTTTGTCTGGTTAACCCCAGGATATCGTGAAGTGATGTATGAAGGAACCGGAGGTATTGTCTGTGGAATTCCAGTGGAAACCGGTGCTCCCAGAGCCGTGATCTGACCTGAATTCAATGAGCTATCCCAAAAGGCGATACTATTGACAAATCCGCCCGATGCGTTTGTATTCGCAGTACCGAGTATCAGAATATTTGCCGCGGTCGGCAACGCAAAAGAACTGTCCAAGCCAGAGATGGTTTGTTGACCAACCTCCTGACCATTGATGAATTTTTTTAAGTACCCCCCATCGCTATTGATTACAAGTGCCAAGCGATTCCAAGCTCCAGCAGTGATTGTTCCCTGAGCCGTCCCCGAAGATGTGCCAACACCATTATTGGGATAAATGGCTATTTCCAATGGCGTCCCTGTGCTGGAACCTGAACCATTATCCGTTTGGATCAACGGACGAAAAGTCCCATCCGAAGATGCGGGATAAAAGAGGTCGAAAATGATCGTGTAGTTATTCAATAAAGTGCCAGCGCCATCACCCCCGTTTGGGGTAACAGGCGTTCCCATATAATAGCCGGACAAATTCACATTCTCAGGGAATTGCATCACCTTGGCGACGTTGCTGGAAATATTTAAAATTCCAAAGGAGGTGGTTGTTCCAAATTTCGATGCGCCCATAGTCGCATCATCCGAAACTTGGAGACTATCGCCAACCGTGGCAGACAAGTCGGAATCAAAATTCCAAAGTCCAAACGGACTTTGCGCCTGCACACTAACTGCGACGATTGTCGCTGCTGCTGCAAGCAAAGTTTTGCATGCTCTTCTGACAATTTGTTTCATTAGTTTGTTTGTTTTGTTGTTGAGTAATTTTCAAAGTTGCAGAACTCACTTGTTTGCCTGTCTGTAGACCAGCTCGTCTGAAGCCTTTTCATCACCATTGTCAGCAGCCGTATTAATCGCCCCCATCAACGCCAGCCGAGAACGGCTGATCACATTACGCTGCTTTTTTGACAAAGATGGATTCTTGGAGAGTTCGTCCGCCTTAGCTAAGGCGTCGACATAGTTTGTCCCCTCCACTAGTTGGACAATGCCCTCAATTGCCGCACGGGTATCCTCCTTCGCCCCAACAAATTCCTTTTTCAGGGATGGGACAACTTCGGTCATTGTAAATGGCTCAGGAGCCTTTGAGCTCGGAGAGCAACCAACAGCGAGCAAGACAAAAATAGGAAAGATAAAAGAAATTTTTTTCATAAAAACGGTTGGGGAATCACAGGTCTTTTCCATCGGTGTAGTAGTGATAATCAATCCCGATCTTAACGTCCTTGTAGTGAAATGTATCAACGCTTCCCGTCAGCCAAAGAGTGTCACAGTTGCCGTTATGCCGATACCATTCCCAAAGAAAATTATACCCATTGTAATAATCCGCACCAATACCACCAGTCCCCGGGGGTTGTCCGATCCATTGTGTTAAAATCTGTGTGTATCCTGGGAACAAACCAATGGAATCCTCTCCCCCCTCCATTTTTTGTTCAGCAGAATCCTGTCCAAAAATCATCTTCTGTGGTTGTGCGTAGGAAGTTGTTTTCGGAGCCGCACCATTCATTACCAAATGGCCATTAAGCCCCACAGTGGAATTCAAATAAAAATCAGTTGGAAAACTGCGTGACACATCTCTCCATGCATCAACGATGTGAGCCGATGGATCACGAAATACATTTTTGTTCCTCCCAACGTATTGGTAATAAGCAACCCCCCAATAAGCGAGGCTGTTGGCGGGATCAAGAATGGCTGTAGACCGCGGATTGAGTGTCCATTGGCCATCATTGGGCATGCTGGCATTATTGGCAGACCCCATGTAATAGAAATAATTTCGGTTATCATCTGCATACATGGCCGTTCCAATGCCAATTTGCCGCAGGTTATTAATGCAAGAAGCCTGTCTTCCCTTCTCCTTGGCTCTTGCGAGAGCAGGAAGAAGCATGGACGCCAGAATTGCGATGATGGAGATCACAACAAGCAATTCGATTAGTGTGAAACCACCCCTCGCTTGTCTTCTCTCGTTTAGGTGTTTGGAAAAGCCTTTTTGAAGGCTCACTTCAGTTATGATGTTCATAGGTGGATTGATCTGAGTCCAAGAACCGGTTTTGTCTTGGAGCGATTGGAGTCAGTTGTAACCCCGATCACCCCAATCAGGATTCCGTAACTTCTGACATACCTAGATGTCTGTCATCCGGGGCAATATTTGGACCTGGACCTAAAGTAAAGCAACGTTGCGAATGTTAAGATTGCGTGTCCTTAAAATGGCTATTAAGTGAGTTTTATGTGACGGCTCAAAATGTTTATAATAAACAAATTACACGATATTAAATTCAAACATAAACGGTTCTGATGTCCGTCTGTTCTCAAGAGCAAATCTTCCAGTCAGTTCGAAACCGGATAATTCTCCATGTTTTTCAAATTCTGCTAAAAACGATCCCTTTTATCGTGAGGGGAATGACTTTGTTTGGGACTTGGGGAAAAATAGGGTCTCCGGTTATTGTTGGCATGTTTTGCAAGTAAATTGGCGTGTTTTGCTAGTGTAAAAGGAGCGTTCCCACCTTATATTGAAAACATGAATTATCGGAATTTTGGAAAGCTCGATTGGAAAGCTTCAGCGCTAGGCCTTGGCTGCATGCGTCTACCTACTGACACCGGCGACTGGCTCAGCCCCAACGTTGACGAGCAAAAAGCCATCGAACTCATTCGAACCGCGATTGATTCCGGAGTCAACTACATTGATACAGCTTATCCCTACCATAACGGCAACAGTGAAATCATTGTTGGCAAGGCATTGCGTAATGGTTATCGAGAAAAGGTCCATCTGGCAACCAAATGTCCGTCGTGGCTCATGGAAACCACGGATGCTTTCGACCGCATACTCGACGAACAGCTCAAAAAACTACAAACTGACAGCGTCGATTTCTATCTCATTCATGCCCTTAATAAAATCTGGTGGCATGATCTCATTTTGAAAAACCACATTCTATCCCGTGCAGAAGCCGCCTTGAAGGATGGGCGAATCAAGCACCTCGGTTTTTCTTTTCACGATCAGTCTGAGGTCTTTCACGAAATATTGAACGGCTATGACGGCTGGAGCTTTTGTCAAATACAATACAACTACATGAACACCAACACCCAGGCCGGAACACGCGGGCTCAAGGCCGCCGCAGAAAAAGGTCTGGCTGTTGTGATCATGGAGCCATTATTGGGAGGACGTCTGGCGAATCCTCCCAAAGTCATCAAGACTCTTCTCGACAATGCCCCGGGAAAGCCCTCTGCCGCCGATTTGGCCCTTCAATGGTTGTGGGATCAACCGGAAGTTTCCGTGGTTCTCAGTGGCATGAGTAATATGAAACAACTTCAGGAAAACCTATCCTCAGCAAGCCATTCATCCGCAAATTCTCTGACGCCAGCCCAACGCGCGTTGATTGCTCAAGCCCAGAAGATCTACGCGGAAAGGACTCAAATTCCATGCACAAAATGCAGCTATTGCCAGCCATGTCCCAACGGCGTAAACATTCCGTTCTGCTTTGAAATCTACAATGATGCCTTCCTCCACGAAGATATGGCTACCGCACGCATGTGGTATGAAATTTTTCTTGGGAATGGAGCCCGTGGTAAAAACGCGGATGCCTGCATCGGCTGTCGGGATTGCGAAAGCCGTTGCCCTCAAAAAATACCGATCTCAGAATGGATGCCAAAGGTGCATGAGTTTCTTTCCGCCCCAGCCGCATGAACGATCGTTTCCGACTCTCAAAACAGGTTTTTCAAAGGATCGCCGACGCCGGAGTTTCTGTTCCTGCCGTATTACGCCATGCGGGACTGTCAAGCACGCTTGCAGATCAGGAAAAGGTCTGGTTGAATACCGAGGATCTCTTCTGCTTTTGGCGGGCCGTTGCCGAAGTCAGCAAGAATCCTTCGATTGGTCTCAAAATTGGAAGCAATGAACGGATTGAGCGTTACGATCCCATCGGCATTGCGGCTCTCTATGCTCGATCGCTCCGGGAAGCGATTGGCAGGCTGGCCCGATACAAGCAATTGACCTGCCCTGAGGAAATCCACGTAATTGAGCACGCTGGGCAAAGCGCTGTTCAATTCACGTGGTTACGAGCCCTGGAGATGGAGCCCCCCATTCTTTCCGATGTCTGTTTTGCCCGGATAGTCGCCCTGGGAAAACATGGAACAGGACAGCCAATACTCCCCATCCGCGTGGAATTCATGCGCTCCGGAGAACACCGTCAAATGTATGAAAAACACTTTGGATGTCCGATCCATTTTAAATCCTCCCGTAACGCTTTGCTTTTCCGCAGCAGTGATCTGGACCGTCCTTTTCAAACATATAATCCCGACCTGTTAAATTTGATCTCACCACAACTGGAAGCCATGCTTGCGGCACAAAAGGAGTCGCAAACAACAAGAGGTCAGGTTTCCCTAATTGTAAAACGCCTGTTGGGGGGACACCGTCCAAGCATGCTTGAGGTGGCGCGTGAATTGCGATTGAGTCAGCGCACGTTGCAAAGGCGATTGTCAGAGGAGGCCGTTAATTTCCAAAAGATTCTAGAAGAGGCCCGTCGCGAACTGGCTCACCATTACTTGCTTCAACCCACATTGGAAATCAATGAAATTGCCTATCTACTGGGATACGAGGATGTAAACTCGTTTTTCCGCGCTTTTCAGGACTGGGAAGGCGCCACGCCAAGTCACTGGCGCAATACGAAAGCTCGCAAGCAGTCTCTCAGGCATTAATCCTCAGGCGGGGGTGATTATATCCAGCCGAGCTTTTCTTTTCGTGTCAAATACAATATTCCCAGGATTCGCATCTCCACACACAGGAGGTAGAACTCGAAAAGTGAAACCAATAGTATAGCAATGAAACGCAGCGGGAAAAAATCCATCACATATTCTCCAAGCAAACTCATGAGAAAAATCCCGAGGGAAATAAGGCACACGACGCAATATGGCCCGAACACTTTAAATATTGAAGGTATGATGACCAGTGGATTCAAACCAGCAAGTCCATCTGCTATGGATACTCCCAGAAATGCCATTGGCAAAACAAACACCCCCAATACGCAGGCTACGATGGCAAGAATCTTATAATGGAGAAGGCCCAGAATGAGTGCCGGACAAAAGCATGCAACCATGATTGCAATGTATTGGATGAGAGGCATCTGAATATCGTCGTGAAAATTCGAGAGATCGGGCCATTCTGGCAGCTTTGTTTCTCCCGAGGCAGAAGTCATTACAACAGACTTTAAAAATGAGACAACATACCCTGTGCAAAAAACGAAAAAAACCATTGCAAATAATCCCAACATGGAAAGCAGTATCATCTGGGTTCCTATCACTTGGAGATATTCGAAGACGGAATAAACCAGACTACCAGCAATGATCATTCCCGGCCCATCCCCTTTCAACGGATATTTGAAAGCGTATGCAAGATGCCCCGAAAAAGAGGTGTTGTTTCTGATCTGACTATCCCTGTATGCCTCAACCCCGTCACAAAATCCCTTGCACACAGGACAAAAAATTATTTTTTGCATCCCGATGAGCCTCTTCTCGACACAAGTGTCACACCACGCCGTTCCACACTTCTGACAAATCCATTTTGACTTGCTCTGTGGATGTCGGGAACAAACAGAGAGGTCTCGCCGCCCTGGTGACATGGCAGGAATGCTTTCGTCCGTTTCCACCATTTCCGATTCCGAGGGAACATCCTGGGATTGAACCTCCGCTTCAACAGATTCATCCCCAAAACGCACTTCAACAGAACCAATTTTAAAATCGGTGTTGGGCTCAACAACTGCCTCTTCCACTTGGATTCCGTTCACATACGTTCCATTTGTTGAGCCTAAATCCTTGACCTTTAAAATCCCATCCTCGTAGATCAAAAGACAGTGCCGGCTTGAAACAGAAGGATCGTTGATGCGAAGGTCATTGGAATCAGTCCGCCCCACACGTAGAGTACCTGGTTGGAGGACAACCTCCTTTTCCATTCCATTGATAATAAGACTCGCCATAAAGTCAGGGTTTTCCCCGAGTATTCAACACCAGACATAGCGTGTCTATTCCAAATCCCGACTTTTTTCGTAATGCCCAATCCTTCTGACACTGGCAGCAACTCAGTTTTTCTACCCTTTTTTCATTTGCATCTTAAGCTCTTCCAGGCGGCCTCTCAGATATCGGACATGGAGCCGAAGCGCATAATAGTCTCCGGCAAACATAATGGGGATGGACAGTCTCGCAAGGTCATCCTCATACTTGAGAAGCTGCGCAATATCCTGATCAATGCTCTTGTCAATTGTGCCATTGACAATGCGATGATCAATGTTCCGAAGAAAACGATAATGTGTGGCAATCTTCCTGCGAAAACGCCAGCGATACATCGGCACTGCGAGTTTGACAGATGGAATCATCAAAGTTACCAAAGGAATCAGCATGATCCAAAGGCGGTTGACCATGTTCGCCGCCCAAAAGGGCAGAACCTTATAGATGAACGAAGGGCCTTTGTCATGAAATTGGCGAGCTTCCGGCAAAAGCTCAAAGGAGACTCCCTTTGCCGAAGGAAATTCACCGGGCTTCTCCAACCAACCATTCTCCCCCTGTATTTCCCGGCAGGTTTGCAGAATTAAAGAGGCGATTGCCCCATTCAAATCGTAACGGCAAATCAAGGTTCCCATGGGGGAAATCAGAGTCAACGGTTCGGGGGGATAGTTTTTCTCCAGATCGAAGAGCCCCTCCCCTACGGTCACAACAGCCAAATGCGGCAGCCGACTGACATAGGCCTGAGCCCGTTTTGCCGGAAAAATGGCAAGATTTGTGTCTGCCATTAATCGGTAAATATCCGGATGCGGTTTGTGAATGTCCATGGGATCGTTTACCGGAGCCACTAGGAACATGGCTTGAACCCGATTCTCGTCCAATGCTTTAATTGCGTCAGTCGATCCCAACCGGACCCAGCAATTGGTCGGAATGTTGTTTTCACGCAATAACACTTCGGAAAGCATTTGAGTCCCAGAACCGTTCTTCCCCATTGCAACTTTGACGCGCTTCAAATCGGAAAAGGACTCCAGGTTGGCTGACTTACGATAGAATACCCACAAAGGCTCATAAAATACGCTGCCTAACCCGCGAACGTCATCCTTGTCACCATTGTAAAACCGCTCAGTCCCCCCCTGCCCAAAAGCCACACTGACGCCACTTTGGGGGTCGGAAAGCAATTTCAAGTTTTCAATGGTGCCAGCAGTTGGCCTTATTGTGACTTTCAACCCCTTCTTTTCCAAGGCAGCCTTAAGCCTCAAACCGTATCGATGGTAACCACCGTTTTCCGCACCGGTGGCAATTGTAATGCTATGGGGTGGAGGTGGGGCTACAAACTTATACGCTATAATGAAGCCAATCCCCACCAGTAAAATCGCCCACCAATAACAGTGAAACAATTCCGTTGCCAAAGCTATGATCTTTTTCTTCATCGCCATTAGCTTCTCCTATTCGGACAAAAACTTCAATGATTCAGAAAACGACCTGTCTCAACCCGATTTTCACCCCATGTTCATGTGAGGATGAGACAACGCATCAGGATTCGATTTGAATTGTCCGGGAAGGCTTTCACAGAATAGGATGATGACAAATCATGCTTCCACGCATTACAAAATCAGTGTTTCGTGTCGTCGTCATCTGGGGACTGGCAATTTTTGTCTGGCCCGCTGTAGCACAGTGGAAGCCCGCTGAGGCTCCGTTAAAAACTCGATGGACTCAAACTGTCACCCCCGAAAATGCCCATCAAGAATACCCACGTCCACAAATGGTCCGCGCCCAATGGCTGAATCTAAATGGACTGTGGGACTACACCATCAGCACAAATTCTGCGTCCGGCTCAAATGCAATCCCCACAAAATTTTCAGGTAAAATCCTTGTCCCTTTTCCCATTGAATCCGCCCTCTCCGGCGTTATGAAGCGCCTCGATGAAAAGAGCACACTGTGGTACCAACGGACGTTCGTCATTCCCACCAATTGGGCTGGCGCACGCATCAAACTTAACGTGGGCGCTTCTGATTGGAAAACCATTCTGTATGTCAACGGCAAACAAGCGGCAATCCATCGTGGAGGATATGACAGTTTTTCGCTGGACATCACGGATTTGCTGGCAGGTAAAGGACCTCAACAATTAACAGTGGCAGTCACAGACCCCACTGAAACAGAGGACCAACCTCGCGGCAAGCAGTCTCGCAAACCTGACGGGATTTTTTATTCTCCAACCTCAGGCATCTGGCAAACCATCTGGCTTGAGCCAGTGTACGAAGGTGGGATAGAGAAACTGCTTTTAACTCCAGACGTGGATTCGCGAGCGTTGCGATTACTTGTCAAATCCAAACCCCTTCAGGACTGTCAAGTGGAAGCCATCGCCTATGCTGATGGAAAAATGGCCGGTCATGTTGAGGGCGCCCCCAATTCATTTCTTTCGCTTTCCATCGCCACCCCACGGCTTTGGAGCCCCGACAAGCCATTTCTTTATGACCTGACCGTAAAAATCTCGCGGAATGGACACATCGTGGACTCCGTTTCCAGCTATTTTGGAATGCGCAAAGTAGCCGTTCGCAAGGACCCAAAAGGAGTTAGTCGCACCATGCTCAACAATAATTTTGTATTTCTCATGGGCGTCATGGACCAAGGATTCTGGCCAGACGGCATCTATACCGCACCTTGCGATGAGGCATTAAAAAACGATATCCAAACAATCAAGGACCTCGGTTTTAACATGATTCGCAAGCATGTGAAGGTGGAACCGGAGCGATGGTATTACTGGTGTGACAAACTCGGGGTGCTTGTCTGGCAGGATATGCCAAGCGGCAACAATGGAACGGATGAATCCAAACGGCAGTTTGAAATGGAATTGTTGCGAATGATTGAAGGCCATCGCAATCATCCCAGCATTATGATGTGGGTTCTCTTCAACGAGAGCTGGGGACAATATGATACGGAACGCCTTGCGCGATGGATACAGGAATTGGATCCAAGCCGGCTGGTCGACAGTGCCAGTGGCTGGACTGACAAGCACGTGGGAGATGTGGTGGACATGCACTCCTATCCTGGCCCGTCAGTTCCAGTAATGGAAGCCAACCGTGCCTCGGTCCTTGGTGAATTTGGCGGCTTGGGACTGGGCATTCCAAACCACACCTGGAATACAAATTCCTGGGGATACATACAGATGTCCAACCCACAACGGCTCACGGAGCAGTATCGCAAACTCATACTGCAAACATGGTCCCACAAAAGATACGCTGGATTGAGCGCAGCAGTGTATACCCAATTTACAGACATCGAAACCGAATGCAACGGGCTTGTAACCTATGATCGTGATATCATCAAGGTCAACATCCAGGCCGCCTCCGAGGCCACACGTGGGGACGCCTTTCAAACCGACCCCGTCGTCATCGTTCCATCCGCTGAGCAGGGGCTGATCCAATGGAATTACACATTTAAAACTCCACAGGAAAACTGGATCCTACCGGAATTTGATGATTCAAAATGGTCTCAGGGACCGGCGGGTTTTGGTGCATATGAGACACCCAACACCGTGGTTCGCACAGAATGGAAAACGTCAGATATCTGGATACGGCGGAATTTCAATTTGGAACACTCTGAATTTGGCCCTCTACAATTGCACCTCTATCACGATGAAGACGTTGAGGTTTACATCAACGGTGTCCTCGCCTACACGGGAACGGGATTCATCGTCGGATACATGGATTTTGACATCAGACCGGAGGCCATGGAAGCCCTTCGTTCTGGAATAAATACAATTGCCATCCATTGCCATCAAACAACAGGAGGTCAATACATTGACGCGGGGCTTGTCTCCGTCCCCCCTCCAAAACCACGTCAATAGTCTTCTCGCCAGTAAAATATGTTTCAGGGAAAAAGGGCTGCAACTGCATCAGGCAATTCGGAAAAATATGTCAGGAGTCAGAATCGCTTTTCTCCATTCTGATGACAAAACTGTATCCGTGTTTTTCAAAGCCTAATGACTCATAAAAGCGATGAGCTCCCAGACGGCGGAGATTGCTGGATAGAATCATCTTATAACATCCCGCATTTCGACATTCATTAACCGCAAACCGCATCATCTGCTTGCCAATTCCTTTGTTCTGATGCTCAACTGCCACAACAACATCCTCAACAACACCCGATGGAGTTCCCTTATGGGCCAGATTCTCCATGATCAACAGGGCAAAACTCCCGACAACCAGTTCGCCGTCGCAGGCCACAAAGACTCTGTAGCTTGGATATTGATAAAACTTGTCAAACAAAACTTCAGCTTCCTCAAGGGAAAGTATCTGACCATTATCCATCTCCGGTTGGGTATATAAATGCAGAATGGCAGTCAGATCGGACTTCATTGCCCGGCGTATGGAAACCGTTTTCATAAGAAGAACTGACTCGTCTTTATTTGACAAAAAATGCACTGACTTGGATTCATTTCATCTTTCCCCATCATTCTATTTTTCGCTCAGAGCCAATTTTGCGGCCAGTCCAGCAAACACCGCTCCAAAGCCGAGGCGCAATACTCGCTGGACGCCAGCCGCCCCAATGACATATCTGCGAAATGCATGTGCAAGGTAACCATATCCAACAAAAACGATAAATGTCATTACCATGAACACCGCACTCAAAAGCAACAACTGTGACAGGGGGCTTCCCTTGGCTGGATCGACAAATTGAGGCAGAAAAGCCAGGAAGAAAATGGTCAGCTTGGGGTTAAGAATATTAAGGAAAAACGCCTTGGCAGCAAGTTTTCCCCCTGTTGTTTTGTTGATCGATTCCAGTGAAAACGCGCTTTTATCCTTCCATGTTGCCAGAGCCAGATAGGCCAAATAGACGGCACCAGCGTATTTCAAGGTTTGGAACACCATCGCGCTCGTATGCATCACAGCAGCAAGTCCAAATATTGTCGCAAACAAGTGAGGAATAATGCCTGCTGTGCAACCGAGCGCCGCATAGACACTCGCCTTACGCCCAAGGGCAAGTCCCGTGGAAACGGTGAAAATCACTCCCGTTCCCGGAATCAACACAACAATCAATGATGTCATCAGAAATTGAAAACTGATCATTTAAACCTCAAGAAATAACGGTTGCAAATTCAAGACATTCAATTCAGGTCCCCTCTGCATTGATACACCCCTCCAAATTGCCAGACAATCCACCCAAAATCAATAGAGTGACTCCTCCTCCAATGTATTTTAATCAAAGGGATTTCTTGCAAAAAAATCACTCTCTCAAATATTCTTTCCGGCTGAAGATATTTTTGACTCCATGATGATTGTTCAACCTATTTACTCGTGTAACCGACATTCCACAAAACCATCACGGTTAGTGAAATCACTGCCGCTGCTCACCTTGTTGGCTCTTTGTTACTTGGAATCGATCCCAGCGAACGCTGAAACTAATGATCCTGCACTTTTGACTCTTCAACGCATTTTTGGCGCTGAAGAGTTTCATTCCGAATCGTGGGGGCCTGCCTGTTGGTTGAAGGACGGTTCCGGCTTTACAACGCTTGAAACCTCCGACAAATACAAAAACGATATCAAGAATAAAGACGCCCAAGACGTCGTCCGTTACAATCCCCAGAATGGTCGCAAGGAGATTATTGTTTCTGCGACTGATTTGATTCCTCCAGGAACAAATGAGGCGCTGAAGATTGATGATTACGCATGGTCTGATGACACGTCCAAACTGATCGTGTTCACAAATTCGAAACGGGTCTGGCGTCGCGCAACACGAGGAGACTATTATGTTTTCGACTTGAGGCGGAAGCTGCTGATCAAGCTGGGTGGCAAGGCAAAACCATCAACGCTCATGTTCGCCACCTTGTCTCCAGACGGTCGAAAAGTTGCTTATGTCTGTGAACGCACCGTCTTTGTTGAATCACTTGATAGCGGTCACATTACACGTCTTTCTTCCCGGGGATCAGACACAATCATCAACGGTACTTCAGATTGGGTAAACGAGGAGGAATTTGACCTGCGCAACGGTCTTCGCTGGAGTCCTGACAGCAAATATGTCGCATACTGGCAATTTGACACATCGGGGGTTCGCGAATATTCGCTTATTAACAACACGGATTCTCTCTACCCTGCCATCACTTCCTACGCCTACCCCAAGGCAGGTGAAACCAATTCTGCCTGCCGCATTGGGATAGTCAGCGTGAAAGGAGGCAAAACTCATTGGTTCCATGTCAATGGAGATCCTCGAAATCATTATATTCCAGCGTTGGAATGGGCAAAGGATTCCTCGGGAGTTGTGATTCAGAGGCTCAATCGCCTTCAGAATACCAACCAACTTATTTTCATGAGTTGCAACGGCAAAGAGTCCCACGTCATTTTGACTGAAACCGACGCAGCGTGGGTCGAAGTCATGAACAACTGGCAGTGGATGGATAAGGGGAAACGTTTTCTCTGGCTTAGCGAACGTGATGGCTGGCAACATCTTTACAGTATCGATCCTACCACAAGGGAAACGAAACTAATCACTCCTGGAAACTTTGATGTTATCGAACTTGCAGGCATGGATGTCCCCAACGGCTGGGTCTATTTTATCGCTTCTCCAACAAACGCAGCACAGCGCTATTTGTATCGAACTTCGCTGGATGGCTCTGAAAACATCGTTCAAATCTCTCCAACCAGCCAGCCGGGAACCCATTCTTATGAGTTTTCGCAAGACTGCCGATACGCCATCCACACCTACTCCAGCTTTGGAAATCCACCCGTAATTGACCTGGTTGAACTTCCAAGCCACCACTCAATCCGCGTGTTGGAAGACAATGCAAAACTCCGGGCAAAAGTCGCTCTTTTGCAACGATGCCCAACAGAATTCTTCCGCGTTGGCATTTCCAATGGAGTGGCATTGGATGGCTGGTGCATCAAGCCTTCCCATTTTGATCCGTCCAAAAAGTATCCAGTTCTGTTCCACGTTTACGGGGAGCCAGCCGGACAAACGGTACTCGACCGTTGGGGTGGAGAAAACTTTCTCTGGCATTGGATGCTTGCTCAACAAGGTTACTTCGTCATGAGTGTCGACAACCGTGGCACTCCAGCACCACGGGGACGCGAATGGCGTAAATCCATCTACCGTAAAATGGGGGTCATTGCATCCGCGGATCAGGCAGCCGCCGTACAGGAAATTCTCCGTCAACGCTCTTACCTGGCCTCAGACCGCGTTGGTATTTGGGGATGGAGCGGTGGTGGTGCAATGAGCTTGAATGCCATTTTCCGCTATCCTGACATCTATCGAACGGCCATGGCGGTTGCGTTTGTCAGCGATGAGCGTTTCTATGACACTATTTATGAGGAGCGCTATATGGGATTGCCAGCGGAAAACAAGGAGGACTACAAGAATGCTTCTGCCATCACCTTTGCAAAACAGCTCAAGGGAAACCTTCTTTTGGTCCACGGCACAGGAGACGACAATTGCCATTACCAGAATTTCGAGGTTTTGGTAAACGAACTCATTAAGGAGAATAAATCGTTTTCCATGATGTCCTATCCCAATCGCACTCATAGCATTAGAGAAGGGAAAAACACAAAACTCCATTTATTCGAAACTCTCACCGAATTTTTGAAAGAAAAACTCCCACTTCTTCCACAGAAGTGATATAAATACGGCAACAACTACCATTTTGTGCCAATGAGAGCCCTAGTCCATTTATTGAGTAGCGTTATTAATTTATATCTTAAAACGCTCTTTTTTTGTCGTTTGGCTGATAAAAAAATCTCTGTTCTTGCAGTTCTTTTGATGTTTCTGGGAGGCACACGAACTGTTTTTGCTGATGCGGTGGTGGTATTTAATGAAATCATGTATCACCCAGCTACGAACGAGACGGCTCTCGAATGGTTGGAACTGCACAATCAGATGGCTGTAAATGTCGACCTATCCGGATGGTCAATTTCTGGAGGCATCAATTATTCCTTTCCAGAAGGAACCGTTATCACTGGGAATGGTTACCTTGTTGTTGCTCTGTCTCCCTCCGATCTTCAAAACGCAACCGGCATAACAAATGTTGTTGGACCTTACTCAGGCCGACTTTCGAATAGCGGAGACACACTTAACCTTCGCAACAAGAACAAGCGTGTCATGGATTCCATCAGTTACGGAGTCGATGGGCAATGGCCTTGCGCTCCCGATGGTTCGGGAGTCTCTCTTGCAAAATACAAGGAAAATGGAGCGAGTAACTCTGCCACCAATTGGATCATGAGCGCAACCGTTGGAGGAACACCGGGAAAGCAGAATTTTTCAACTAAAACTTTTGAAACCACCAGTTCCACCCCCGTTACGAGCATGGGTACATGGCACTATCTGGCATCAGACACGGCTCCGACATCCGACTGGAAAAGCAACAATTTTGACGCCTCCACATGGGGCTCTGCCAACAGCCCGTTTGTGGCAGGAAAAACACTTTTACCATCAGGTGCCACTGAAAACCTGACAGTCTTTAATACAGGCGTCGATTCGAATGGCGTTTCTCTCTCCTCTAGTTCGCTGGACCCGCACTATGTTCTTACATTATCAGCCCAGAGCACCCCTCCGCCGCCAGACATTCCCGCAACCGTGATGCACGCCAACTCTGCATGGCTCGCCAGTGACACGACTTCAAAATGGATTGGAGCAATCAACACCGGAGCAAGCTCGGTTGCGGCAGGAAATTATAACTTTCGAACCACATTTGATTTGACGGGTTTTGCATCAGCCACAGCTCAACTAAAAATCAATGTTGCCTGCGACAATGGCGTCAGCGATATCCAGTTGAACGGCATTTCCCAAGGGTTCACTTACGTCGGATATTCCAGTTGGAGTGGAGACCTCTACATCAATAGCGGTTTTGTTTCAGGAACAAACACCCTGGATTTCCTCACATACAACGAAGCCGGAGGGGATAATCCTGCTGGGTTTCGCGCCAAAGTCTCTGGCACGGCAAAAACGCTGATGGCTAACAGCACCACGCTTTCATCAAACCTGACCACATATTATTTCCGCACGGAATTCAACCTGAATGCAGCTCCCAAAAACTCCTTGCTCCAATTCAACGCGTATATTGCCGATGGCGCGATCATTTACCTCAATGGGAATGAGGTCCGTCGCATCAATATGCCCTCCGGCACTATCAGCCCAAATACTTTAGCGCTCACCAATGTGACAGGAGCAACATATTTCGGTCCCTATACCCTCCCCAATACTTCCCTTGTAAAGGGGACAAACGTTCTTGCCGTGGAAATCCACCGTGCCGCCAACAGCGCCAGCGCCCTGTTCGCCTCAGACGTTTCCTTGACAACAACCAACTTCCTGACCTCCACCACACTTCCTATCGCCTTTAACGAGTTTGGTAATTTTACAAATAATGTTTCTTGGATTGAACTCATCAATACCGCCGCGACAAACATCAATCCCCAAGACTGTCTCTTGGTGCGTCAGCGCTCCGACACCACCAATCGCCAATATACTCTTCCATCACAGGACATTGCACCAGGTGCAACGCTCCTGCTTACAAAAGAGATCCTTGGTTTTGGAGTTGATTCTGGCGACACATTCTTTCTCTATTCACCAGACCAGAATTCGGTGATCGACGCCTTTAAAGCATCAGGAAAAAGCCAGGCCAGATATCCCGACGGCACAGGCCAATGGCTCACTCCATCCACACCTACTCCAGGCGAATCAAACATATTCAGTTTTCACAACGAGATCGTCATCAATGAAATCATGTACAATCCTCCCACCGGCCAATATGCCAATGGCACCTGGATTGAATTGTACAACCGATCCACCAATGCGATTGACATCAGCGGCTGGAAACTGAGCAAGGACATTGGATACACTTTTTCAACTGGGACGATAATTCCCGTTGACGGCAGCCTCGTTGTTGCCAAAGACCTCACTTGGATTCAGACAAATTTTCCAGGGATCTCTGTGGTAGGCCCCTTCTCAGGAAATCTCAAACATGGCCATGGCCATGTCAAATTAAGCGATGCGGTTGGCAATCCCGTTAATGAAGTCAACTACTGTGGAAGCGCGCCCTGGCCAGAATATCCCAACGGTGGAGGAGCCAGTCTCGAACTGCGCAATCCCTGGGCCGACAACACCAAGCCCGAGGCATGGGCTGCAAGCGATGAATCCTCGCGCTCGGTTTGGACCAACATTTCCTATACAATGGCTGCTTCCCAAACCCTTGGCCCAACAATTTGGAACGAGTTTGTCATGGGCTTGCTCGATGAAGGCGAATGTCTCATCAGCGATTTACACGCGATTGAATCCCCCTCCTCTGCCTCCACCGAACTGCTCCAGAACGGGAGTTTTACTCAGGGGCTCAATACATGGCGCGCGTTGGGAGATCACTCCGGCAGTTACGTTCAAAACGTCAATGGGACAACTTGTCTTCACCTCCTCGCCACCGGACCAACCGAACACATGCACAACCACCTGGAGACAACGCTTGTCAACAATCACACCATTGTCGATGGGAAACAATATAAGATCACCTTTAACGCCAAATGGCTTGCAGGAAACAATCGTCTAAACACACGGCTTTACTTTAACCGCGCGGCGCAAACCATCGCCTTGCCAGTCCCCGTGCTCCATGGAACTCCGGGCGCAAAAAACACAGCATTCACCAACAATGTCGGACCAACCTATTTTGGTCTGTCGCATAATCCGATAACCCCCAAATCCACCCAACCTGTCACTATCAGCGTTGCGGCAAAAGCGTCTCAAGGGATGGGAGCCGTCACCCTTTATTGGGCTGTAAACGAGGGAACTTGGAAAATGACCGCCATGGAAATCACCGGTGCTTCCGAGCAGCAGGGATATACCAATTATTCCGCCGTCATTCCGGCCCAGGCAAACGGTTCACTGGTTCAATTCTACGTTTTGGGAGCCGATACCCTGGGCACCATCTCCACATTCCCTTCTGCAGGCCCCAATTCCCGTGCGCTTTATAAAATAGTCGATTCTCCGCTCTCGACACAACTGCATCAAATCCGCCTTCTCATGACCACATCCGACGCGACCTATCTTCATCAAGTAACCAATGTCATGAGTAATAACCGGATGAAGATGACCGTTATCTACGATGACAGCGAGGCATTCTACGACGCTGGCCTCCATCTGCAAAGCAGCGAACGTGGTCGCGATCAAACCGCTCGAGTTGGTTTCAGTGTCAAACTTCCAGCAGACCACCTTTTCCGTGGCACAATCAGCACTTTCACTGTTGACCGCTCTGGAGGCCAATCCGGCCTCGGTGGAAAACAGGAGGAAATGCTTCTCTGGCAGGCAGTCAATCACGCAGGTGGAATTCCCAGTCTCTACAATGACATTGTGCAATGTTACGCCCCGCGCTCCCAGGAAGACGGGCATGGGATGCTCCGCATGTGCGCCTTTGATTCTGATTACTTTGACAGTTTGTATGACAATGGTGGCGACGGCAACCAATACAAAATGGAACTTATTTATTACCCAACAACAACATCATCAGGCGACGTGCAATCCCCCAAACTCCCAGAGCCCGATGATGTCATCAACGTTGAATTTCAGGATTGGGGCAATGACAAAGAAAGCTACCGTTGGATTTTTCTTCAGGAAAACAATGCCGATTTGGATGATTACTCGCAAATCATGACCTTGAACAAGGCATTTGGGCTCACAGGCACCACTCTGGACACTCAGATGAATAATCTCATGGATGTCGATGAATACATGCGTGCCCTTGCATTCAAGGCATTCACAGGAGACGTGGACACGTATACCTACGGCTATTCACATAACTGGATCATCTACTTTAGACCTGACACCGGCAAAGCCATGGGACTCCTCTGGGATATGGACTACTCCTATTGCGCCTCCACATCCACCGATTTCCCCGGCAGCGGCTCCGCCAACACCTACAAGCTCGTCACGCGCCCCACATTCTACCGGATGTACTACAATCATCTGCTTGACATCCTGACAACCACCATAAACTCCACCTACCTCACCCCTTGGGCCAGCCATTACAGCAGCCTGGTTGGAGAAGATTGGAGTAAAAACGTCACCTACCTTCAAACCCGAGCCGATTACATCAAAAGCAAAATGCCTGCGAGCGCTCCATTCGCCATTACCAGCAATGGAGGCCGCAACTACACCATCAGCGCATCCAGAACAACACTCACCGGCACTTCGCCGCTCACCGTCAAAAGTATCCTTGTCAATGGGGCCGCCTACACTGTTTCTTGGACTACTCTGACTAACTGGTCCATCTCCGTCCCCCTTCCCCTCAAGGTCAACACACTGACATTCCAAGGCTATGACAACCAGGAGGCAGCCATGTCAAATGCTGTGGCCACCATAACCATCACAAATACCGTTGCAGTCACCTCACAATATGTGGTGATCAACGAATGGATGGCTGACAACTCCGGGCCTGGGGGTGTTCTCGATCCAGATGGGAATCTCTATTCCGATTGGCTGGAACTCTACAACCCAAACACTATTTCGGTCGATCTCTCCGGCTGCTATATGACCGATTCACTTGACACGCCAACGAAATGGCAGATTCCGGCAAATACAACGATTGCCCCTCAAGGTTATCTTCTGATTTGGGCCGACAAGTTGACCAACCTAAACACCACCGTCACAAACTCAGCCTTGCACGCCAATTTCAAACTCTCAAAATCCGGGAGCGACCTGGGCCTGTATGCGTCGGACAAAACCCCCTGGCACACCTTGACTTTTGGTGCTCAATATCAAAACGTCAGTCAGGGATTCTACCCAGACGGCAACACCAACACCCAAGTCTTCATGACAAACTGGACTCCAGGTGCTGCGAACCAGATCCAACTGCCGGTTGGCCCAACACTCAGCCTGACTACATTGAATCCGAATGGCACCCTCTCCTTCAGCATTCAAGCGCCTATTGGTAAAACCTATTGTGTCCAGTATAAGAACGATCTTAACGACACGACCTGGACCCCGCTTGCAACAAATCGCGTCACATCCACAGATCCAATCACCATCAACGATGACATTGGCACTCAGCCCCAGCGTTTTTACCGCGCCATTATTCTGCAATAATGGTAAGCAGCGACTTCAAATGCTGAAACGGGAATATATACCCGTTCTCCTATTCAAAAGCGCGGATAGTGATTGAATAACAGCATTACCTCGCTTACAATTAGCTCAGTTCTTGGGGAGGTAAACATATCTATTCAACAAACGTGATAATATATCAATTATCCACTATTGTTAAAGAAAGCTTATGAAGAAAAAGATGATTATTTTGTTGGTCATCTGTATAACAGTTGGGTTAGTTGCTATCGGTTCGCATTACGGACGTGTCCATCAGTGCAATCCCCCAAAAAGTTGTATACTGAATCTAAATGTGATAGACGCAGCCACAAAATGTTGGGCATTAGAGCGTAACAAAGGCACTAACGCTATTCCGTCGTGGGCTGAAATTGGTCCCTACATAGGATCGCATCCAAATGAGTTCATGGAGTGTCCTCAAGGTGGAAAATACAGTTTGGGGACCTCTATAGAACCTCCAAAATGTTCAATTGGCGGTACTAACCATTCAATACCTCCACAGAACTTTTAACTCCCCCATGTTTCACAAAACTCACACCATAAAAAGAGTTTGCAACTCTTTGTTTCTCATTTTTCATCCTGGTGGTAGTTTCCATTTTATACAAAACTGATGCACTCAACTGCGACTACAATCTTATCTTGGAGAAGCAAAAATATATTTAATTAAGTTTATATCCAGATAATATATTGGACACTTTTCTCTTCCCCAAAATTTAAAACTCGCAGAATTCAAAAGTTCCCCAGGCACTTCAGACTTTCTAAAAACTTCTTTAAAGCAGCGTGTTTTCATCTGTCTCCACGCCTTCTCTAAATTTGACTACCAACTCCTTCAATTGCGAACGTGTATATTGCCTGTGCAATTTACCAATTTCCTCCTTTGCCAGCAAATCACACTTCTCATTGTCAACATTTCCCGCGTGCCCTTTCACCCACTGCCACTTTACCCGATGCCGCGATGTCAACACATCCAACTCCCGCCAAAGATCCTGATTCTTCACGGGCTTCTTCTCCTTTGTCAACCAACCACGCGCCTTCCATGCAAACACCCATTTTGTGATCCCATTCTTCAAATATTCCGAATCCGTAAAAAGCTGAACCTCGCAAGGCTGCTTGAGTGCTATTAATGCTTCAATGGCAGCTTTCATTTCCATACGATTATTCGTCGTCGCCGGAGCGCCGCCGCTCAAACATTTGGAAACCTCTCCACACCTCAGGACAACCGCCCATCCCCCCGGGCCAGGATTCCCCTCACATGCACCATCTGTATGTATGACAACTTGTTTTAGCGACATTGAATCGTCATTCATTTTGAGACACTTTGGAATCGCTGATTTTAGTGTGAAGAAACCGATATGAAGTCATAAAATCATTGCAAAGAACACTGGAAATCACCTTCAAGCACTCCACACTCATCGTGCAGAGTGCCCAGACCATTAAAAAAGAAAACCATCGACTGATTAATTTTTTGCCTCGCTGAAAACCACTTTGCCAGCAACAACAGTCGCCACAGCCCGCCCCTTCAATGGCCAGCCACTAAACGGACTGTTCTTGCTTTTACTCGCAGTTTTATCCCCCTCGAAAACCCATTCTTTGTCCACATTCAAGACCGTCACATCCCCCTCAGCGCCAATACTTAAAGTCCCCTTCTTCAGCCGCAACAACCGAGCCGGAGAAATGGTGAATTTCGAAATCAAATCCGCCAAAGACAATTTTCCCGTGTGGTAAAGCCGCGTCAGAGAAAGTCCCACCTCGCTCTCCAATCCAATGATCCCAAACGGTGCGTAATCAAATTCCACTTCCTTCTCAAAATCACAATGCGGAGCGTGATCGCTTGCAATCACCTCCAAAGTACCATCTGCCAACCCTTCGATCACAGCCTCACGATCCGCTGCGGACCGCAACGGCGGATTCATCTTGAAATTCGTGTCATACGATGGCCACTCGGGCATTTTGGGAGCATGAAAAAGATCCTTGCCATCCGTCTCCCAGAATTTCGAACCTCCGGCAATCGCCGCCTCAGTCAATGTGAAATAATGCGGACAGGTTTCCCCTGAAATCGAGATTCCACGCTTCTTTGCCTCGCGAATCAATTTTACGCTCCCCGCCGTGCTCACATGCTGGCAATGGACCGTAGCCCCAGTAGCCTCCGCCAACAAAATGTTCCGCACCACAATCATTTCCTCCCCTGAACTCGGCCACCCTCTCAACCCCAGCAAAACACTCCAATACCCCTCATTCATCACACCATCTGACACCATCGAAGTATCCTGACAGTGATCCAAAATCGGCAAATCAAACATCTTGGCATACTCCAAAGCCCGACGCATCAGTTCATTATTTTGAACACAATGCCCATCATCCGTCACAGCCACAACTCCAGCCTGCTTCAAAGAACCAATTGGAGCCAATTCATCCCCGCCTAAATTCTTTGAAATCGCTCCAGTTACCAGCACATTCACCACCCCCGCACGATCTGCCCTTTCATGCACCAATGCCACAGCACTCGCATTATCAATTGCAGGATTTGTATTCGGCATGCAAACCACCGTGGTAAAACCTCCCCGTGCAGCCGAAGCCGTTCCCGTGGCAATCGATTCCTTGGCCGTTTGACCTGGCTCGCGCAAATGCACGTGCATGTCAATAAAACCAGGACACACCACACGCCCAGAAACATCAAGACGCTGAACAGCCTTTGGAGCCTTTACTGCGGCATCAGCACCGATTGCCGCCACCTTTCCGTCCAAAATAAGCACATCAGCCACATTATCCAAACGGTTTGCCGGATCAATGACCCGCCCGCCCGTCAGAAGTAAAGAATTCATGGAGAAAAGAATATACGGACAAGAATTGACAACGCAAGCGCACTTGTTACTATATGTAAACCCGAAGCGGGTGTAGCTCAATGGCAGAGTTCCAGCCTTCCAAGCTGGTCATGAGGGTTCGATTCCCTTCACCCGCTCCAAATCACAATTCCCCAATGAAATTAGTATTTTTCACAGTTTTGAGTACCTTCTTCGGCTTCTGGTATAACGTCTAGGTATAACGTATTCACCCGTATTTAGCCTTGTCATTTACTGTTTACCACTGTTTTTTAAATCAAAAATAGATGTCCAACCATAGAAACTCCCAGATTCTGTTCTCCCATTGAGATTGCTCTCAGCCGCAGGATTGCCGTTCCGAATCGAGCCCTTTCCCTTTTTCCCAGGTCCTCGCTATATAGGCGTGAAGAAATGCCATTTCCACTTAACAAGCACAGAATGGAAGATTTTATCGCAGTAGTTAGAAGAATATCTGAATGTTTTAATTAGAATTCTATGACAATGTCGGATTTTTCACATGAGAGATGAGGTTTATCCCAAAATTCTCAAAAATCGACATGAACGGGGAACATCCATTACCAAGCTCCAAAGAATGTGAAATTTTCGATCACGCAAGGAATTTAACTTCATTAAAAGAACGTGCCGAATATCTCGACCAAGCTTGTGGCGAAGATCACGCACTTCGTGCTTCAATTGAAGCGCTCCTTAACAACGACTCATCGGGGGACACTCTTGAAGCTTCCATGAAGAAGATAAGAATGTCGTCATGCCCTTGCGAGCGTATTGGTGATTTTGTCGGACACTATAAGCTTTTGGAAATCATTGGGGAAGGTGGATGCGGTGTTGTGTACCTAGCTGAGCAACTGGATCCATTCGTCCGGCGAGTAGCTCTCAAGATAATAAAACCAGGCTTCGACATAAAGCAACTAACTCGGCGATTTGAAACTGAACGTCAAGCGTTGGCAATGCTGAATCATTCAAATATTGCACGCGTTTATGAAGCAGGAACAACAGATGACGGAAGACCTTATTTTGCCATGGAGTTTATAAACGGTGAAAATATCACTGATTATGCGGACAGACATCAACTTGGAATCAACGAACGCTTAAATCTATTCATCACGGTCTGTTTAGCATTACATCATGCTCATGAAAAAGGGTTTGTTCACAGAGACATAAAACCATCGAACATTCTGGTAACCGAAGAGAATGGAAAACCACTGCCCAAAATAATCGACTTTGGGGTTGCCAAGGTCATGTTCCCCCTCTCAAACAAGTCTGATACTTCCCCTACAATTACAGGACAATTTATTGGCACACCCGCTTACACGAGTCCAGAGCAGGCCAGATGCAACTCATGTGTAATTGATAGGAGAAGTGACATTTACTCGCTTGGCCTTTTGTTTTACGAATTGCTTGTTGGATGTCTGCCTCCTCCCATAAGTGGGGCCAAAATCAACATTGAAACACTTGCGAGCGCTAAAGTAGTGGTTCCGCCATCAATGATGTTATTAAGACCCGAAAAAAAAGAATATCTAAAGGTGTTAAAATGCTGTCGTATCAAAAAAACAACTTATCTCAGGATTTTGAGGAACCACTTGGATACCATGGTAATGAAGTGTCTTGAGAGTGACCCCTTGAATCGATATCAAACGGCAAATGAACTCGCTTCTGATATCCACAATTATCTACAGAGCACGACAAATAAATTAGCACGACTGTCATATAGACAACTTAAGCCATTTTTTCTCGTTCTCATAGTTCTCGCGGGCCTAATTACAACAATTGCTCTAATCAAGAGCTCGTCACAGCATACTTCCCCATCCCCTGTAGAACGGCAATCAGAGACGAATCAGGAAATATCCCAAAAAGGGAATACTGCTGTTGTTCCTAAATATGAGGGAACACAAACTAAAACGACTAATGGCCTAGCAACAAGTCAGATACAGTATACAAACAACATAGCACAATCTTCATCATCCTTGATTGCCACAAATGCTAATAAAGAATTGTCACCAGAGGAAAAGGATTTTTTGAAGAATCAGGAAATATACAAAAAAGGGAATACTGCTGTAGATGCGCCTACCTTTGAAGGGGCAAAGTTTATCCTAGATGGAATTGAAGTGAATAAAATTACTGATGCGGATTTAGCAAGCTATATTGCGATATGCAAAGAAATAACGGATTTTTGTATTGAAGTAGGGATTCCAAGAACCAGCAGCCCAAATTTGTCAGATATCATCAAAGACGCTGACTGGCTAAAACTCGCAAAAAATGGCGCACTCCATCCAATTGAAACAATTCAAAAAGGAAGAAAAATAAAAAATGAGATTCCTCTGTTTGAAGCTCTTGACCAAAAATTAAGGATGCGATATTCCAAACAATAGAAAGAACAATTACCTACCTAGTTGGTTAATCAAAAATAGATCGGCCATAATTACTACGAAACCACGCTTTAAAATACGCAAAGTTGCGTTCCGCCGTTCGTAGTGGAATTCCGAGGCAATCTGCTGCCTCCTGCATGCTTAGCCCTACGAAGAAACGCAACTCCAGTAATTTGGCAATCTTTTCATCAACTTTAGAAAAAGCATTGAGAGCCTCGTCTACTGCAAGAATTAGCTCATCTGGAGCTTCTTGTTTAATTGATATGAATTTGCTTTCAGGAATATCTACGCGTATGCCACGTTTCTGGGCATTTTTTCTTCGAGCATGATCTACTAGCTCACAGCGCATTACTTCAGAAGCAGCTTTGTAAAAATGTTCCTTCCCTTCGAATTTTTTATCCTTGTTATTCCCAACTAGTTTTTGCCAGGCATCATCTACAAGAATTGTTGCTTGAAGCGTATGGCCAGGCATTTGTCCCTTCATTTTTGCTTCTGCAATCATGTAGAGATGAGAATAGACTGCCTTAAGGAGTTCATTCCTTGTCTCTAAACTACAGTCAGAGTTCCGTTTATTTAATAATTCGGTGATGTCGGGCATTCATTCTTCTTAAACACTTTTCTATGGGTTTGCAATTCCAAAGAGCGTGTCAACTTCAGCAAGTCTCCAACCAAGGATAACTACAAGTAATCCATGGGATCCCTCATTTGAAGCCTTTATCCAATCCGGGGTAGTTGTTGATCCTCATAAAAAAATACTTGGCGGGGGAAGCAGGTGGTTTGCGTTCCAATAAATGAAAGGCAGTTAAAAAACAAAAACCAAATGAACTCATTAACCACAGAACCGATTGCAACTCAAAATGCTCCCGTCCCTGTTTCTCAATTGCCTGAGTTTGGCCGCTGGCAGGATGTTCAACGGCTCTTCGGAATCAAGCGTGGAACCCTCTATAACCTCATTGCAGAGGGAAAAGTGAAGTCAGTCTCTATGCGCCGAAAGGGCAATGTTCACGGAGTCAGGTTGTTTTATCTGCAAAGCATTCGTGATTACCTCCACACCTTGCTTGCAGCTGATCAAAACAACCAACTGAACAATTAATCCAATTTGGCCTGGGGTAAACGGCTCGACTCCAGACCAGCAGTAAGAGCCAACCGGGAATAGCCCTCCGGAATCTAATGGGCAGTTAAATAATTAACGTAAAAAACATGTTAAAAATTCAAATTAAAAAAATGGTAGAAGTTGCCCCTAAGGGCCAAAACCGTGGAACATTCAACCAAATTGTTCAGGAAACTGGCACCGACAAACTCGGTAAAGGGTTCAATAAGATGAAGGTTCCAGTAACGCTTGAAGCGAAGGATGCTGAAGGAAATCCCTATCTCGTTGAGAAGACTTACAATCTTCTGGGACGTGGAGCGCAGGAGTTCCAGACAGACTTCTTCTCCTGGAGTCGACGGTTACTTACAGACGAGGAACTCGCTTCATTCGATTGCGACACAGAGATGACGGGGAAACCTGTTATTGTTGAACTTTCCCACCGCAAGGTAGGTACGAATAAGCTCGTGCCTGAGATCGAGAAATTCCTTCCGGTTCTGCCCGACGCGCAAGCCAGCAACTGAAGCTGAATACTGCGCAGCCACCCCCATTTCGGGGTGGCTGCACTTAACCACTTCACCGCACACTCTCACTGATTATGGAAAAATTGTTCGAAGAAAAAATAGCCAACACGCCCCAATCATCATTCAAAGGTGGGGAGTCAATTGCACAAATTGCCTCAAATAACATTTGTATCAAGCCAACTATCCTGAGAAGCCTGCCCCAAATCGATTCGGCAAGTAGTTTGATAGCTGACAAAAACCTGACTATTCCTAACGAAATCGTATCGGGGCTGCTTCACGCAAAAACCAAAGGTGTTCTCGCTGGATCCCCTAAGATCGGAAAATCGTGGATGATCCTCTATTTAGCCGTTTGTATTGCAGCAGGAGTCCCTTTCATAAAATGGAAGACCATTCAAGGCAACGTTCTTTATATCAATCTCGAAATTCCAAAAGCTTTCATGAAAAAGAGACTGGAATCTATCAAGGAGCGAATGAATCTGCCCAGTCTCGATAACCTGAGTGTTTGGACATTGCGAGGACAAAACGCCGACTTTGATTCACTCCTAGAATATATCCTCTCCATTACTCAGGAGAAAAAGTATTCACTGATCATTCTAGACCCTATTTACAAATTGATGATCGGCCAGTCGGAAATCTCGTCCAGTAGCGTTGGAATGCTTGGCCACTATATTGATCGTCTAATCGAGAAAACTGGTGCGGCAGTTGTTTATGCTCACCACTTCACAAAAGGTAACGGGAGCAAGAAAAAGGCAACGGACAGAATAAGCGGCAGTGGATTATTTGCGAGGGATGCTGACACAATCATCACATTGACTGAACACGAGGAGGAAAACTGCTACACGGTGGAAATAACCCTGCGTAACTTTGAACCACAGGATTCATTCGTTGTAGAAATGGACTTTCCAATAATAGTCGAGCGCCCAGACCTTAACCCCGCTGATCTTGCAAAGAATAATATCCAAGAAGATGACGATCTGGAACCTGTCTTGGAATTGCTGGACGAGAAACCTCTGACGGTTGGGCAATGGCAAGCAGCAGCCCAGGCCAAAGGATATTCTCGGGCCACTTTCTTCAGAATGAAGAAGAAGCTAGAACTGGGCAAACGGATTCAGTTCGACCAACGGGAAAAGACCTGCTCTCGCATGAAGGCGATAAATAAAAATATCCCAGCTGAGTCTGTTAATCATCCTCAAACCCTAGAAAAGCATGAGACTTCTGAGACAATTGATACTTCAGAGAGTCAGAAGACCGCTATGCACAATAATCAAGGAGACGGCTTGATGAAAAAAAGTGAAGGAGGCATAGAATCTAATGACCTGAAGTCCCCTTGTTTAATTGAAGCAATACCACATGTATAACGATCCTTTTTTTATTAAAACATTCCATTTTCAAGCAATGCAGATCATTAAAATATTCGTAATAGACTGTAGAAGCCACAAATCAAATTCTATGGAGAGTCAAAACAGTAAACATTTTTTATGGCTAGCAGACTCCTCGTTGTTCCTAAAGGCTGATGACTTACCAGTTCTCTAGCTACATGACAAATCTCATTGTGGTCGAGAATTGCGAGCAGTTGTTTGATTAAATCTCTGTTTATTCACTTACCAAAACCGATCAACAAAATGAAATATCCGAGACTAAATTTAATATTACTTATTGACATTATAAGCTTATTTGATAATATTTCACACTGTCGCCGCCGTAAGGCATTTGACACTTTCTTTAAATCTCTCTTTATAACTTTATTTTTGGCCCGTGGAAGCCATCCCATTTCCTCAATTTTGAGCCTCTGTTGCTGGGCTCATCAACAACCAGCAATCGATAAATTCTGAGCCCTTAAGGTTCGTAATAAATGACTGCCTGTTTGCAGTAATTGTTTGCGGCCTTGAGTGATACCCCAATCGAAATGAAAGGGGGTCAGTAGGTTCAGATAGTGGAAGGTAAAAAATGATAATAGACAAAATTAAATATATGAAAACAAAAGATATAATAGAGCAACCTCCTATTGATGTTGCTTCTAATAACCCAGGTAGCTTGGCTAACGCTTCTACCAAATGTTTAACAACAACTACAACAACTATACGACCATCTGAAGAAACCCCATATGGAGTGCAGTATCTTTTCGACTTTGGTGTCTCAAATATCCCTAGCACGACAACTACAGCAAGTAATAATGCAGTTGTTTTACCTATAGCTACTACGGTTTCGGTTACCGAAAACAGCGGGAATAAAAAGATATCAAGCAACCATGAAATAGCAGAATCCACTATTGGTTCTGTTATTTGGACTTCAGAGACCGAAGGATATTGCACTTGTCCAGGAATCAACTCTCATACCACGAAAGATGGGAATCATGATTGCATGGTTTACATCGATCACGTACCAACCGTTTATTGTTTACATTCGAGCTGTAAAAGTGCTGTGGATGCCAAAAATAAAGAACTTCGCAAAGCTTTTAATGAGTCACAGATGAGTGAGGGTTCTTGCAAAAAGAAAAAACTTACACCTGAGCAAATACGACTTATCAAGGAACGCAACGAGAAAAATTCCATCCGCTTGAGAGCTAAAAATGCACGCTGCCAGATTCTTGAAGATAAATGGCTTTACGCTGACATCTGTAAGGATTCGCCAGTCGCTGTGCAAGGTAATGAAGAAAATCACTGGAAACTATTGTTACAAATGTTTCCTAAGGGTGACGTGATATGGATAGGTGGATTGTATGATTCTGGTAAGTCAGAAAACACCAATTCTTTCAAGACAAAGGAGGATTGGCTTACATATCCCATTGCACCAAGTCCTTTTATATGCCCCGCAACATTCAAGCCTCGTTCATACAAAAGAAGTAACGAATCCATTGTAGCTCGCAGATTTCTTGTGGTGGAGTCTGATGAGCTTAACCGTGATCAAGTTGGAGCTATATTTAAATGGCTCAAGAATCGTGTGGGGCTCAGGCTTTATGCTATCGTTGACACTGCTGGGAAAAGTCTTCATGGATGGTTCGAGTTCCCTGACGCTGAGGAATTGGAGCATCTCAAATTGGTGCTTCCTACTTTTGGGTGTGATCCTAAATTGTTTACGCCCTCACAACCAGTACGTTTGCCAGGAGCATTGAGAGATGGCAAATATCAACGCTTGGTGTATCTCTCGAAGGAGGTGGCCCAATGAGTGCAGTAACCAATGCATTTCCATTGCCCGAAGTTTATTATGAACATCAAAAATCAGCATACTGGATTACCGACGCTAAAAACAAGTGGATCAAAGTCAATGAACTTTCAGTTGGTCGATTCTTAAAGAGATCGGGGTTTTCAGGCAAAATTGCTGATGGTCAATTTGTATCCCCAGTGGATGATGCGATTGTCAAAATCCAACAGGAGTACAATGTTGACTATGCAGGTGGGTTGGCCGGGCATAACAGTGGGTTTTACCAAATGAATGGAAGCGGCATACTTGTCACTGAATCGCCTAAGCTCATCATTCCAAAAGAAGGAACGTGGAATGTGATAGACAGCTTTTTAAATGGTCTTCTTCATGACGAAATCATTGACCAACGCCCCTATTTTTACGGTTGGATGAAGGGGGCTTGGAGTGTCGTTAAAAATCATAGATTCTCGCCAGGACAAGCATTAGCAATTGCAGGCCCTGTGGGATCAGGAAAATCACTCTTACAAAATCTAATTACAGAAATATTAGGAGGACGTAGTTGCGATCCTTTCCTATTTATGATTGGGAAAACCCCCTTCAATGAAGATATGTTCCGGTGCGAACACTTGATGTTGGAAGATAAAAATGAACCGATTGATATTCGAAAACGACGTGAATTCGGTGCCTTCATGAAGCAGTTTACAGTTAATAAGACACAAAACTGCCACGGTAAAAATAAGAAGGCGTTGATATTGACACCTCTCTGGCGATTGACCATTACTTTAAACGATGGTCCAGACCGCATATTCATTCTACCACCTCTTGATAAGGATATTGCGGAAAAAATCATTCTTCTCAAGGCCAATTGTCACCCAATGCCAATGCCAGCCTCTACAGATGAGGAAAAGCAGGTTTTTTGGAATACGCTCATTGGTGAATTACCTGCATTCTTATACTTCATCGAGAATTACCAGATTCCACCTGAGCTTGTTAGTCCACGCTATGGGGTTGTACATTATCATCACCCTAAGCTTGTTGAAATGTTGAATTCAAGTACTCCAGAACAGCAATTGATTGAATTAATTGATGCGAGCAATATTTTTACACCGGGTACAATATCGACTCCGAAGTTTTGGGAAGGCAAGGTGTCGGATTTGAAAGAAGCTCTTGGCAAACAGGGACCAAGTGCAAGCCGTGACGCTGGAGAATTGTTGGCACATCCGAATACCTGCGGTAAATACTTGACCCGATTAAAAGAAAAATACCCAAACAGAATATCCAACAGAACCGTTGCAGGGTATACCGTGTGGAGAATCCAACCATGCGAGCTCAAATTGCCATTGGAGAGTGAAAATAGCATGAGCCAATCACCGTTTAATAACAGTCAAACAGCGGATTCTTCCACTGTATCTGATTGTAAAAACGCTAAAAATAACTGACAAATTACAAGCATTGGTCAGGTAAGAGTAAAATCAAATATTCTTACCTGACTAAGCTCATTTCAGATTTCTTTTCAGCATACAAAGAATTTTCAGCATCCCCAGATTCTCTTTCAAATAGACTTTATAAATTTTAAGTAGCTTTTCCCCTCACTCCACAACATCGCTCTCAACATCAACATCTCCTCTCTTATTTCTCTTTTCAAATTTTTAAATCTGGTGGAGTAGTGGAGAATGTTTTAGAGTTTATGATGAGAAAATAGAATTCTTTGAGATTCTTTTCTATCTTTTGGTGGAGTAGTGGAGAATGTTTATATATCTATTGATGAAAAAATATATATATAAGTATAATCTTCAGAAAAGAAGATGTTGATGGTGTGTTTTTTCAACCTATAAAGTCGAAAAACTTGCCCCACTACTCCACCATAAGTTGATCCTTTCTATCTTGTTCACAAAAAGAAGTATTTCGTATTCGCGATGTATTTTGCTTTCTCAGTGCATAAATCATTTTTTTGCATTCTTAGTACGATTTTCCTTGTACCTCACCTTGAAAACATATATAATAATTATTAGACAATGAAAATTAATATACGGAAAGGAGATGGTAGCAAAATGAAAACATTAAAGATTATTCCAACGCCAAGCTTCATAGTGCCTGAGGGTGTTTATCGAGCCAAAGTTGAAGCTGTCAGAGACTCACAAGAAATGTCTGGAGGCTGTATTGTCAACATGATTCGCCTTGTATTTGATATTTATGACGATACAGGCAAATACGTCATATATAAAGCTGGCAAAAAATACTTGGCAGATTTAACCAATGCATCAGACTTCAGAAAGGATCTTATAAACTGGGGTATTCTTGGAGATATCGATTGTGGTGAGTTTGATCCTGAGACACTTCATGGCAAGGAGGCTGATATTGTAATGAAACAATACTGGAATCCAAATTATCCACAGCCCTATTGTGCTATTGCAGGGATATTTCCAGCGGGTTTCATGATAAAGACAGTTTCTCCACAGATGGTTGCTTAGGTATGCCGTAGACCTAGAACTGAATGGCAAGAAATGGATTCACAACAAATACAAAAAATGTGAATTCCAAGCTGTAAAAGGCAAAGGAATCCAGTCAAATCTGAAAACAATATGATCAACTGCAATTCAGACCACAGCAGCCTTTGTTCAACATGTAAATGTCCAACAATCGCATACTCGGATTCCATGAATTTTTAAATGAACGTAGACAAGACAATCCTGATGAGCATTTTAGTTTGAAGTATTCACCAGGGTCTTTTGAAAGGAATATATGCAAGAAGTAATTGAACAGGATGTAAAGGAACAGCCAGCTAAGTCGGAGTTGATAAACCTTGACGATTTGATAAAACGACTTGAAGAAATTGAATGTCAGAAGGGGCCAGTTCCAAAGCCAAAGAAGAAGACCAAGAAGGAAGAAGAAATAGAACTCATAGCTGATATTACAAAAGGAATGGCCAATAATGGGTGGTCTCTAAATAAAGTTCATCCAGTTGAGATCGTTCTCTTTTGCAAGTTGGAGGATCTCAGATTTAGGGGAAAGAATGTGACAGTGCCAAGGATCAAGAAAATATTTGAGCATCTCTTACCGCTTGGAACCAAAAACGTGATTATCGGTGATTTTCTCATATACAGGGAAATACTCGGGCCTTTTGATTTATATTACTTCATCCCTCAAAAGCTCAAGGAATCAGACCTCGACAAGAATGGAGCTATTTCAAGCAATACAGGAAAGGCTGTCTATGAGTGATAATTCAGAAGGGCTTGAAACAAGAGGAATAAGGAACGACGGTAATCCCCCACCCCCAGACTACGATTATATCAATGCACTATGGGCAGAATCAGAGCTGGGTGTTGGGATTCTTGAGATCTGAATTTCCACGCCTTCGACAACAACTAACACAAGAGGAGAGAGTAAAATGGGCAAAGAATCTTCCCACGTTCAGCCACAACTACAACTACCCGAAGTTTGGGCAAAAGTACGATTAGAAAAACCAGACTTTCAAGCATACTCTTGGTGTGGTAAACGCAAGGAAATCCCCTGCGAATATAAAACCCCCAATGATTGGTTTAATGCCAAATTTCCAAGGCAAGCAGATATATATGGTCCATCAGTACTTCAAATAACCTACATCGACAGCAATGGGTTTCAAAGAGTCATTCCCATGGCAATGAATGAGTTGTTTTTTGCAGGAGCCTTAGCCGGAGCCGATGAGCTTGGAGTAAAGATCATTTATTATCCTCCCGATTCGAAGTTTTATTTCTTTGATTCCATAGAAGGCAAGTTTGTTCCCACAACAGAGAATAAACTCCAAAACCTACTCAACGGATATATTGTAAAATGTGCCGCGTCCATGCCTCCATCAGTCGCCATACAAACTCTATTCGTCGACTTCAGAAAACCCGAACGATTGAAAGCAGTGGTCGAGTTGTCAAAGTCTATTCTCGCTGTCGATGAATCTTATTTTGGAGAAAAGAGTCCGTTTAAAAGGGTTGATGGTTTTGAAAATATAATCCAGCATGTAAGAAAGTTTATCGACGAATCCGTGCAGGAGGATGAAAAAAGCATATTAACGGCCACAGATGCATATAAGAAGTTCTGTGTATTTTGTTCTTATAATGACCTTACTACATTGGAACGTAAGGATTTCATGGAATATGCCATTAAAATCATTCGTGAAAAATACGGGCTTGGGATTCGCAGAGATATTTTGAACGATCAGAAGAAATACTGTGAAGCATGGAAAGGATTGCATCTTGGATTAAATGCAAAGGAAGAACCTGAATCGACAACAATCAGTGCATGAGCAAGAAGTCCAATCTTTTGCTCTTCTAGGAACCGTGCCATTCCGTCCGTTACCTCAACATCTTGTGAATAGGGGCACAAACGCTACCAGATCGGTTGCTGTTTTCTAATCAATGTTGCCAGAAATGTAAAGTCCAACAACACCACCGCCTATAGCCCCCATTGCTTCTGAAAAGCCGAGTACGTTTGCCAAAATCAATCCCCCAATAATGCCAACCACAATAGCAATTACCATTTTCATGAGTATTTAATTTTTTAAAATCTCTGGTTATCTTTTCATGGCTGCAACGATAGACAAGTCACCCATTTCAACATCGCTGATTCAGACCTTAAAGAGACTCCCATAGAATTTTCCATATAAGATAAAAATACAAGTATTAAATCTCACATGTGTAAAATATTAATATCCTTTCTAGTGCTGCTATCCGCTCATGTTCAATGAATCGTTTTCTGCACGATTAGCTTGGAGATGCCCCATGATTAACTTGTACGTAAAACTGGAATAAACCATTCCTTGTGCGTGAGGCATCATCGTTAGGGCAAGGGAATCAGGTAAAACAGCATTGATCCCCTTATTTGATCTTGAAGTTGTATCGAAAACTGATCCGAACTATTGGCCGGTTAGAGAGTATGTCGTATGGGATGCAAATCGATGTTCTGAACCACTTGAAAAGTCTATGCCAGCAAAAAGCCCTAAATCTGCAAAAATCAAATCAGAAATAACAACCACTCACACGGTCGATCCTATTGGCACCTGGCGTATAACTGAGATGGAGCAATGGGATAAGGAATATATCGACATGGAAGGACCGGGTTTAATTGCATTCGAGAAAAAAGGTCAAGGTGAAATGCTCTTTGGATGCGTTCATGTTGGCTTGGACTGGAAATACGAAAAGACAGCTGATCGGATTGAATTCTCTTTTTCTGGTTTTGAGGAAGGAACAGAAATAACAGGACGTGGCTGGGCAAAGGTGAATGGCAAGAATATGGATGGTAAAATATTCATCCACCAAGGCGACGAATCTGAGTTTAAAGCTGAAAGGAAAAGATGAACCGATAAGCCTCTAACTTTCACAGTCGAAAAGGTAAAAATAAAAACTCAAGAAATAGTCTGAAGTATGGATGAAGGTGTTTTGCTGTAAAATCATATAGGTCATTGGTCCGTTTGTTTTTGGCGATGGTGGATGAGAAAGCTATGCCACGCCCATAATCTGACACCTGAACAATTTGGCTTATAGGTGGAAATTATCCCCCTGCCAATGACGATTCTAAAAACGCTGGATGGAAAGGCTTTGTTTTTATGATCTGTCGATGAAGTTAGAGTTATGAGATTATTCTTTTGGCCCCCATGACGCCAGAGCCGCACTCACCATGACTCCAGCGCATACCGTCCATGGAAAAGCTATGATCAAAGACATTTTGTAGCCTAGAAAAATCGTAATCGATATACCAATTCCAAACAACAACGCAGCACTCAGCTTGGATTTCAAGTTGCAAGTTGTAATTACTTGAAGAAACACAACTGCCTCACTACCACAAAAAGCGAAAAAGCCAGACACTATCAACCCTATAAAAAACATACTAAAGCCGTCGTTCTCCAAACACCATATCCCCGGTGGTAATTCTCTTATATTGAAATACCAAATAAGAGGTGGAAGTGCGAAGCCAAAACAACCTCCTATTATTGAAAGGATCCGCCAGAAAACACTTGTAATATTATGAATATTTATAACTAGTGTTGAAAACAAAGAAGAGGCAATGGGGGATTCCTTAATTGACTGTCTCCTAGATGGAGATAAAATCCCCGGCACTGACAGTAGTGGCACCAAATTTTCTTGGCCATCATAAAAAGCTAAGTCCGTCTCCATAAAATGTCCGAGATCAAGCAAACTGTTAAGTTCCTGCACTGTATAAGGACCATGCTTTTCGCCATATTTAAACACGTAAACATTGAGTGGACTGGAAGCTTTTATTTGTAAATGTGAACTCTCCGATTCGATAAGGCAATTAACTGTTTGCCACGCAGATGCTCCTTCAATATGTCCCAATTCAGAGCCTGTAAATTGTCCAGAGACAATTCGACTTCGAACTTCATCCACCGTGTAGGGCCCTATTGTTTTGTTGTTAATTAAGACGTAAATATTCATTTTTGCATACACGTGGCCACCCCCCTATCCTAGAAGCTGATCTGCAATCAACCTCTCCTCATTGCCTCTCAGAATTAGCGAAAGCCCAGGACAAATATTTTCAAAAGAATAATAAACAGATTACGTGAATTAAAACGATTGTCTTTGTAACACAGACTTCTAGAGTGAAGCTGCAATGTATTGACCAATGACAAAGCCAACAGCCTTCCAATCAACATTTTCCCAATTAACGAGTGCGCTAGATCTCAAATATTTTGTTGCTTTTGTTCTCTTATTTTGATTGTCGTAAAGAATTTCAATTTCAGTAAATCCATCTTTCTGCAGCAAGCCATCCCAAATAACAGTGATAACCATGTCGATATCTCCAATATTGCTGCCGTTTTTCCCTGCATTGTTACTACCGTCAATCGTTTGTGCTTGCCATTGTGTCACCTTCGCACTTTTTGCAGTCACTGTAATATGAGCTGCCTCAATTCTCTTGCAAATTGCGTTGTTAGGGTCAAGTAGCTCTTTATCAATCATCGAAATCTGACGTTGGCCAAATTCTTGAACTGATTCTTGACGACTGCAACCGCCAGTGATCAGTGAAATGAGGATAATTCCAAATATTACAAGTGTTTGTGGTTTTACAATAATCATAGGATCAGGGGAGATGTGAAAAAAATACAGTTACCTATTGTTTTGCAAATTTAGCCCTTATTTCTTTTGTTTTTTGTTCTGCTGCTATTACTTGCTCTCGAGTCATTAATATTTCCAATACGTCTCTTAGTTTTGATGCGTTCATCTGCCGTCTACTGCAAGGCTCAAATGAACGTAAGCTTCAACAAAATTTGTTTTATTCCATTACCTTGGACATAGGCATCCCCCAGATAAAATCGGTTAGGTGGTTATCCTGTCTTTTGAAACATTGTGTTGTAACGTCAATAGCAATGATACTTTCATGTAAAGAAAATCTTCTGACGAATACTATTGCTAAGCTTGGTATGATAATATTGATAGTATAAATGCTCGTTGTGGTTATCTATTTATGAGCTAAAACAACTCGAAAACCCAAGTTTGAAAACGCTGGATAATATGGATAGCTGCGGGTTGATGATCGGCAAAATTTAGGACCTTCATAAACGCTTCCACCTCTCATGATTCTGTCTGTTCCAGTGCTCGGCCCACTCGGATCAATTACCGTTGTTGTTTGATAAGGTCCAAAGAAGTCAGCACACCATTCCCACACATTTCCCTGCATATCATATAGCCCCCAAGGATTTGGCAGCTTTTGCCCAACTGGATGCGTTAATCCATCACTATTGGCATCATACCATGCATAATCAGTTAACTGCGTAAGATTAGGATCGGCTCCGAAACTGAAACGTGTTGTTGTTCCCGCACGACAGGCATATTCCCACTCTGCTTCTGTTGGCAACCTGTATACCCAACCAACAGGCAATCGTTGTGCCACTGTTTCCTGGGTGGTCAGTTTGGTACAGTAAGTGTTCGCATCTGCCCATGTGACTTGTTCCACTGGGAGATTGGTGTCGCCTTTGTGAAGGCTTGGATTAACCCCCATGAGGTTAAGATACTCCCACTGCTTGACCTCAAATTTGCCCATGTAAAACCCTTTAGTCAGCGTGACCTGATGAAGAGTTTCTTCGCCATATATCAGCGGATCGTTCGTAGGACTTCCCATCATAAACGTCCCTGCAGGTATCCAGACCAGCTCTAACGGTTTGGGATTATAAGCCACCTCAGGAACGACCACTCGATAAAACCGCTTCCCATTCGCAGGGCAGCTTGAATCGAACCAGATGAACTGGTTGCTGGGCAAAGCAAACGTATCAAGTGTTAGCCAACGGTTAGTCTGTGAAATTTCTGGAAGATATTGAACCACGTAGTTACTACCGACCGTCCCAGATATCGTCAGCCCCGCGTAGATTTGTATGTTTACGGTTGCAGAATCCGTTTGAGCAGATACCTGAGAAATGCTCATCAGCATCGCGAACACTAAAACGCAAAGAGGCTTAAACATTTGAGACTGTTTTATCATCGCTATAAACTTGAATTCGCAAATATTCATATACGTCATTTCATTCTTCCAATACCTCCTCTCGTCTCAGGCGTGAGAGGTCTTTTACCACGAGATCACTCACTGGATCAGGTCTTAGGTGGTAGATAAATTATTTTCCATTTATGAGAAATAAGCAATAACGATTTATCACATGTGATAATCACTGTATTCCAATATTTTCGGCATGCCTGATTACGACTTGCATGCCCAATTGGCCAAATTCATAAGAAAAAAACGCGGGGATATGACTTATGCTGAATTCTCTCGAAAGACAGGGCTCTCGATCGGAACTCTGAACCGAATGGAGTTGCGTCTTCAAAACGTCACCCTTAAGACAATGGAAAGCCTCCTCAAACGCCTCAAGTGCAAGATGAGTGATATTTTTGAGTAAACAGGCATCTCTCATTCCATCAGGTTTCTTTCTATTTTAGTTCAATTCTAAAGAACCTCTTTTCATAGTAAACATGGTTACTATAGAAAGTTTGATTTGTGGAAACAGGAATCCAATCGCTTAAATTTGTCGATGCTTTGAGAACATAATTTACTGGGCAGTTGATCTCGACTGTTTTATCAGGTCTAATTTTTAGAACTGGCTGCAGAGTTATTGCATATTCGCAGGAACCAGCCGCGTTCTGCATGACTACCTTGTATTTTCCATAATTTTGCATTTGGATGTTTGGAACTGTCAGTGTGCTTTTGCGTTGTGTCAGGATGGATGTGTTAAGTGTGTTTTCGTTGAAGGACCAAGTGCAAGTCATTGGCAAATCACCATCCGTCGTTGCTGTCAGTGTAAGGGGGTCTCCTTGGTTTATAAAAGTTATATTCGTTTGGATTACAGTATTGTAGGGTTTTTGAATGGTTGGCGGTTCGTAGGGGTCACCTACTAGGCGTGCAATTCCATAACGAGATTCACCGCTAAATGTCGTAAATTTCCCTGCTATAAGAATATTTCCGTCATCTTGTATGCAAATGGATCTGACTTCATCGCTGTTGCTTGTTCCATAACCGATGGCAACCCCTGTGCTGGACGTGAATGTCGAGTCAACGCTGCCATCGGAAGGCATGAATCGAGCCACTTTTTTGCAACCATTGACGTCATTGAATCGTCCTCCTGCCACAATCTTTCCATTCTGCTGAAGTGCCAATGCCCAAACCATCGAATTCACAAAGCCACAGTCAGCATTGAAATTGGTATCGAGTGTTCCATCCTGATTAATTCTAGCTATGCGGTTATGGCTTGTCCCGGCAACATTGAGGAAATAACCCCCAATTACGGCCTTTTGATCCGAAGGTTGTATGACAATTGTGTAAACGGGCTCGTCAGGCGATGGGCAATAACTGTTGTCCAGAGTTCCATCTGGGGAAAGACGCGCAAGATAAGGCAGGGAAAGGCCGTCAACATTGGTAAAGTCTCCACCAATAAGAATATTTCCATTTGCCTCCAAAGCGATCGCCCTCACGGTGTCACCTGGTCCCGTTCCTGTGTTAAAACTAATGTCTGGTGTGCCATTATTGAAAATACGGGCAATATAGTTTTGTCCAGTTCCCATAAAATTAGTGAAACTCCCGCCAATAAGTATGTGCTGATTGTCTTGGACTACTGATACAAATACTTCTCCATTGGCAGATGAGGAAAAGTTGGCGTTGATATTTCCATTTTGGTCTAAGGAAAGTAGTCTGGGGGATGTAACATCGTAACCCATAGCGCTGTTGTAATAATAATCAAATCCCCCACAGACTAATATCTTTGCATCGCTTTGGAATAATGTAACAGAGTCAATTTTTGGATTTAATGATGTAACGCCCGTTGCATAAGGCCCGGAAGAAAAATCCCTATCGCTGGTACCATTTTTATTAAGCCTATAGATGACTCCATATATGGGGGCAAGTGTATTTCTACGTCCAGCTACAACGATTTTACCGTCACTTTGAATGGCCATCGAGTAAAACACATCACTGGAATAGGTGTCCGGCAAGAAGGTTGTGTCCAAGTCTCCAGCATTTCCCCATACGGTAATCCCAGAGTATAATGTTACAAATAATCCTCCAATAATTCCTGCCAGTTCTTTTGAAAAAAATTTCATTTCAAAAAGGTCACCATGATGGTCGTTGTTGCAAAAACAGCAATTTCAACTCGGATTGCGGTGTATATTCCCAAATATATTATTAATAACGAAACCTCAGGTATAAACCTGAGCAAAATCTATTGTGTTCTCTTGTGTGTATTTCTAATATTAACAGCAAAGGTGATCAAATTGGATTGACAGCACTACTCTTCCAAATAGTGGAATGGACTCCCAATAGATCAAATGCATCAGCAAGTCCATTCCATCTTGTTCTATATGCTTGCGTGAATTAAAATATTGCAGTTCCTAGAATAGGAAACTAGTGTAAAAAAAGTTAGTTCCATGACTAAAAAGTAATGTTTGAAGAATTAATACAGGAATCCGGTCTATCGATTGAGCGTCTCCGAAATTTTTGTCAGATTGCTCATGCAGGAGGCATAACTCGCGCTGCAGATGGGAACCCTGTTACTCAAAGTCTTTATAGCAGGCAATTAAAGGAGTTGGAGGAGTATTTTGGAGTTGAACTGGTTCGTCGCAAGGGTCGTGGCATTGTATTAACAAGTGCCGGGGAAAAGCTTAATGCACTGGCGTGTGAGAGTTTGGGAATGTTGCGCGATTTTAGAAACGGATGCAAAGGTCAAGCTCAGGAACTCTCAATTGCAGCTGGGGAGAGTTTGATCCGATGGCTGCTAATACCGTCTTTGAGTCGGTTCAAAAAAAACATTTTCAATACAGTGTTTCGTTTTCACAACTACGAGACGGCACGAATAGCAGATTGTGTTGCCGGTGGAGTTGTCGATTTTGGGCTGATTCGTAGCGATGCCTTGCCTCCTTCGTGCAAATCAGTTGCTCTGGGGACAATGAAGCACTCGCTTTTTATTCCGAAAAGGATGTTCCACACCTCAAAAGATAAAAAAGCTGTTTCAATACAGGTTCTGGATGGCTTGCCGCTTGCAACTTTGGATGGAGAGGGAGCTTTTAAGACGGCGTTGGTGAATGCTTTCAAAGAGCAAATGCTTTCCTTAAAAATTGAGATTGAATGTTCCTCTTTCCCTCTCATTGCAGAGGTGGTATCAACCGGCAATGCTGCTGCAATTCTCCCCAGTATCGCGTCAACGGAAGTTTGCTCTGACCAAGTCAGCGAGATTCAGTTGGCTTTTTTAGATAGATTTGATCGAAAGATTTTACTGGCATGGAATGAGCGTGTCGTCCGAATTCGGCCCATCATGGCAAAGGCAAAAAGGGTCTTGAATCAGGAATTAAAATTCTAATCTTGTGCAACGGTCGCTTTGGAAAATTCAGGTGCGAGCACAATTCGAAAACCTACTCTGAACGATGCTCCCGGTGATGGGTTGATCCCAAGTCTGGCTGCTGATCTGCAATCGACTTCTCCTGAGCCCCAACCACCACCACGAATAACTTTTAATGCTCCTTTTAAAGGTCCAACTGGATTGGTGACTGAACCTCCTGGATGATCATCAATCCAATCTGAGCACCATTCCCAAACGTTTCCAGCAGTGTCATACAAACCCCAAGGGTTTGGCTTTCTAGTTCCAACAGTATGAGTATGACAATTTGAGTCGTAGGACCACGGCTCCTGATCAAAAAAACGTTGTTTTGGACCGCTGTTGGACCAGTTCCAAGCATATTGTTTCAGTTCCTGATATTTAACATCGTCACCATAGAAAAAACGCGTCTGGGAACCTGCTCGACAAGCGTATTCCCACTCTGCCTCTGTCGGAAGTCGATAGACAAATCCAAGAGGGAGCCTGCCGTTTCTGCGTTCTCGCAACGTAAGCAGGCTGCAATAATTTGTTGCATCACCCCATGAAATGCTCTCCGCTGGCAAGGCTGGCTGACCTTTGAACTGAAATATATTCGTTTTCATTAACGAGGCATATTCGGGCTGTGTTATCTCATATTGGCTAATCCAAAATCCATGAGTCAGGGTGACATGTGTTGACTCCACCTCATTTTCCGCATGGCCAAGCTCTGACGGGAGACTTCCCATAGTGAATGAACCTGGTGATATCCAAACTAAAGGTGGGCTTGGAGGCCACTCTGCCGCCGTAATATCAACAAAGCGATAGATTAGATTTGTCCAGGATGGGATGGCTTGAACTGTAACTTTATCTGTAGTTTCTCCGCTGACAAAATTCGTATAACTTTTCCAAAACACGCCATTTGACGAAATCATCAGAGAATACCAATGTTTGGAAATTAACTCATCAGACCTAATAACCGTCTGATGACTATTGTTCAGCTCTATTGATTTGGCTTTGGCTAAAAAATCCTCTTTTGCCGGTGTGCGCCAAATAAAGAAAATTATTACTGCAACAACAAGAAGGACTATGGTCAGAGGTCTCCAGATTTTCTGAACACTCAACAATGAACAACCGCTTGATTTGCTTTGCAAGAGTGACGAATTGAAAATTCCAGGTCTGTTTGATTCCGTCAAATGTTCTCCATACTCTTGCTGAAACCAGCAAAGGAAAACGAATAGATCAAACACTGCCTTGTAAGAATCACTATCCTTAATGTGTTTTTCGCTGTGAGCAGCATGGTTTCCAAGGTCTTTTATGGTTAATATACTATAATAAATATTTTCTGGAATAAGGGTTCGAAAAGAAGGTTCAGAGAGCATTCCATTAAGATTCCTTTCAACAGGAATGTCCAATCTGGAATCGTGATCGTAAAGCCACTCCAAAGCCAGTTCCAGCGAGCGACGAGCATGAAAGCAAGCTGTTCGTGGATTTTTGAATGTCAACGACTCTGCTTGAGCTGCTGCATCGCCAATATCCTTCCATTCATTGCTAAGAAATTTGAAGTTAGATACCGCCATTTTTCGTTATCAAATCGAAATTTTTTATCATGTGTCCCTATTTTTATCCTTTGGAATGGGAGCTTGCGACTTGAATCGTAATGCTAATTCATCATGGCACCTTCCGCTAACACGACTCGGAATCCTGGATTATAGTTTGTAAAATCTGGAGTCCAAGCACAACGAATTGCTGAACGAACGTGAACTCCGTGGTTTCCAAAAGACCCTCCACGCAATACTCGTTTCGTGCCAGTCGTTCCTCCGGTTGGATTTGTTATCGCTCCTAGTTTGTAATCCTCATACCAATCCTGACACCACTCCCAAACATTGCCACACATGTCATAGAGTCCCCATGGGTTTGGTGGGTATGTTCCTACAGGTGTCGTGGATCCTACAAAGCCTGCTGGATATTTCATATGTATGTCCCCCTGTTGAACTTTGTATTCATAATGGCTGTCGAAATTTACCATTCCGCCCTTTATTTCATCTCCGAAATAAAATGCCGTTTTTGTTCCTGCTCGACAGGCATATTCCCATTCAGCTTCTGTTGGCAACCGATAAAGCCAGCCAACTTTTAGCCGACCATTTTTGCGTTCTTTTGCTGTCAACCTTGCGCAATAATTGGTCGCATCAAACCATGTAACACACTCCACGGGTAAATTCGTTGATCCTCTACATACGCTCGGATTATTTTCCATCAACTCAAAATATTCCCCCTGAGTTACCAAGTACTTGCTCATGTAGAAACCTCTGGTCAGTGAAACAATGCGCTGGCCTACATTTTCTGATCCCTCGGCTTCGTTTTTGGACGGGCCCATCAAAAATGTTCCCGGTCGTATCCACACCATTGATGATTTATTCAAAATGGATTGTCGCACACCACAGAAGAAGAAGATTCCAACAACAGAAACAAACAAAATGATGGCGAGGTATTTCCAATTTTTGTCTTTACCTATCGATTGTAGAATTAGAAGAGTTTTTGTGTAAAATGGAGGAACTTGTTGCGGCAAAAAATTCTCATCAAAAGCCGGAAGTGTAAACGGTTTGTTTGGCTTTTGAATATACTTTTCATGAAGCCAGCCGAGAAATTGATGCAATCCAAGAACTGATTCCAAAGCATCTGAATACTCCATGGTATCCCTGCTGTGAGCAGAACGATTACCAAGGTTCTTGATCTTCTTGATCGTATGATACAGGGGATGTGGAACTAAAGCACGAAGGCTTGGTTCTCGAAGAATGGCACTGAGATTTCGCTCATATGGAACCAGCAGAGTGGGATCATGTGCGTAGAGCCATTCAATTGCTAATTCCAACGACCTTCGTGCATAAAAGCATGATGTCCGAGGATCAGTGTGAGCCAGCAATTCGGCTTGAACTGCAGCGTCGCCTATTTCGTGCCATTCTTTGCTGAGAAATTCAAAGTTGGACATTATCATGCTTTGCCATCACAAATTTCTGTGAAAAGTTTTGTGAGTGACAACTAAACGCAAGGCCTTTTTTACCGAATTTTTGGTATGAACCTCAAGAAAGTTCTAGCGAGTATTCTGTCTATTTTTTGGCATTATAGTTGCCCCGGATTTTACCTTGTTTGTACTTTTGTACCTTACCCAAGAAAAATAGACATGTAAAAAGAGAGTTCTACTGGAAAAAGAGAAATCTGAATGAATGAAAAGAGTCAATCCTATGACGAACAAATCATTAACGTGTTGCGGTATACGCGTCTTGCTCGCCGTGGGAAGAATGTCTGAATCGTAAAGTATTCGAAAGTTAGTTGGACGTGAATAATGATCAAACGATGACAGCAGAACGTAAATTCTAACCTGATCGATTTTTCAGAACAGCCATGTGTACCGCCGCACTTACAGTTTTGAACTCTACATTGCAGCCAATTGTGGGAGATGAGATTATTGGGGATTGGATACCCATTTTTCAGTTTTGAAGGAAATTTAACCTAAAAAACATGTAATTAGTGTTAGCGTCAATTATCTGGTCGAATGTGTTTGTTTCAGTTGCGTCCCAATTTATCAAGTCGTTTGATTTTAATAATCTGTATCCAGAGTAAATTTTATCAGTCGTGAGTTTAAAAGTATTGCCCAAAACTGCAATTTGAAGCTTTGGTGGAAATACTTCTCTTATTTTTTCTGCCACAGCCTGACCTACAAGGGTATAACCAGCTCCGTTCAAATGGCCTGCGTCATACCGCAGACTCGTTGGTGTTATATCGTTTTCGACATCTATTATGTCTTGGTCATTTGTTGAAGCATTTGCCTGTAAAACGGATAACACATCAACATATCTGTTTGAGAAGGTGATTGACAACCAACCATTTATATTTGTTCTACATTTCCAGGCATAAGTGCCGTTTGCTTCACCTACCCAAGGAAGAACAGAAAGATATAATGTATTTGTCCCGGCGATTGCAGCAATTGCGGTAATATTCGATTTTACGACTTCTGGACTACCAATATCATTTCTACCTGCCCAAATAACATTAATATCTCCGAGTGACTTTGATACATCTGATACCCAGTTTGTTGAACCAGAAACAGTGACAGGAGTTGCATTCGACAACGGCATAAAAAACGAATTCGTTCCGTCGGTAGTAAACGTTAAGTGTCCATACACGCCTGCCACGCTTCCCCACACAAATATGTTATTGATTGCACCTGCTGGAAGAAAACTTGGATTAAAATAAAGCAAACATGAGCTCCCTGCTGTTGGGATGGTGTTATTACTAATCGTAACTGACGTTGGATATATCCCCATGCGCACAGCTATCTGCGACGAAGTTTGCCCTCCTATCCCCAGCATAGTGACGTCAACACCTAGTTGTTTTTTCAACTCATACGTATAGTTCGTACCAAAACCACCCCAGCCGTATGTGAGTGAGTCACCGACACATGAAATATTGTACGCGTATAATTCATTCACACTTAATAAAATACACACGCTTAATAATAATCGTTTCATAAAACCAATTTTTAAAAGGTAAACGTGAGACAGTTCTTTTCAAGAAGAAATATAGAAATGGCCCCAAAAAGCCGACCAGAATTTAAGTTGAAAAAAACAGCTTCTATTAAGGATAAGAGAAAGCAGAATCAAAAGTAAAACGAAAATGGAAACTACACTCGTGAACCTCAAAAACAAGATTGAACTTGAAGCTTCATTTAGCCATAAAGCCGTCAGGCAAATCAAATACACATTATCCCAGTGACGCAACGGAAAGTTGTAATTGATGATCTCTAACCAGAGTTCTTTAAATAGTCCAAAGCTAACGGTGGAGGTAGATTGGCTAATAAATGCAGAAAACCCTTTCCCCCTAAACACAACAAACAGAAGCGATGGCAGAACGTAAATTCTAACCTGTCCAACTTTTCGGTGAAGATCAGCATTTAGATTGTCATATATGGTAATCATAGCGGCACAATTTATCCCATGTGATAATCACTGTATTCCAATATCTTCGGCATGCCTGATTACGACTTGCATGCCCAATTGGCCAAATTCATAAGAAAAAAACGCGGGGATATGACCTATGCTGAATTCTCTCGAAAGACAGGGCTCTCGATCGGAACTCTGAACCGAATGGAGTTGCGTCTTCAAAACGTCACCCTTAAAACGATGGAGCAATTGATTAAACGCCTCAAGTGCAAGATGAGTGATATTTTTGAATGATTCGTCTATTGGCAGTCATTAAAGGACTTTTTTGATTTTGGATGCTCACATTCCTCAGTCTAGGAGATTGTTCGTTAACGGACATGCTGGATACTGGAGACTTTTCACTACCACGGTATTATTCCTGATTTTCAGAAGACTGAAAGTATGGAAGATTGACAAAAAAGGGCATGACTGGGAAAAAGTGTCATGCAAAAACGGAAATCGGTTTTCCTTTTAATCCTTCTTCTTCTTTTATTCTTGGGATTGGTGTGTTTTCTTCCGTTGTCGAAGGCTGTTCAAATTGGCGGGGATGAGGGGTTTGAGTTGGCAAAGGCAACGTTGTGTCAGAAAGGGTTTAAGCTTTATACTGATGTTTGGAATGATCAACCTCCCTTGCATACTTTTCTGATAACAAAGATTCTTGATCATCTAACTCCATCGGTGGCTGGGCCAAGGTTATTGACGGTTGGCTTTTCTGTATTGTTGTTGACTTCGTTCTTTTTCATTTGCAACAAATATTTTGGAGTGTGGATTGCTGTAGTTGGGACAGGAATGCTTTTAGCAGCTCCTATTTTCTTGGAAATTGGAGTTTCTTGCATGTTAGAGGTTCCAGCAATGGCACCCGCATTGGCTATGATTTGGGTATTATCCCGGTCAAATGGAGCAAAGCTGCTGACATGGAGAGAAGTGTTGGCAGGCGCATTGTTGGCGATTTCTTCATAAACGAATCAGTGGTGGGAAAGGTGGCGGAAAATGGAATAAAGCTTGGGACATGTATATAAAAATTAACGAAAACCCAACTGCTGAACGTATTATGGGGTTTGGTTTTGGCATGTTGCAGAATCTTGGCATGGGAGCTATAACCTTTTTATAAAAAACATGAATTTGTATCGCGTCCAAGAGCACCAACCGTTTACATATCAGTATAATGGTGATTACAAATGGCATCTGCCATCCATGCGATGTGGTACATGTCATCGGCCTCATGCATCACGCCTTGGTTGCCCTAATCTTGATATAGCCGGTAAATTGGATGAGACACCGTATCAATCGGGGGGGCCTGTTTCGCGTTTGGAGTTCGAAAAACTCATCAAGCCACTGGAAGAGTTTCGCACCCCCGATATGCCTCCCCTCTTGCCAGGAATGGGCTTTGGTCCATTTTTAGGAAGAGTCATGCATGGGGAAAAGAGAGATTTTCTTTGGATATTCGGTAAAAAAATCACAATTCGAGAGGAAGCTTTTCAAAGTTTAACTAAACGTTGTTTTAGTATTGAATTTGGACCAGCCATCATCAGTGACTCAAAAACCGGTGAAACAAGATCAGATTACAAGCGCATTCTAGTGACAAAGCCCATAAAGTGCGTGAACAATGAAACACTCGACTTTACTGAGTGGAAACAGTGCCCCGAGTGTGGACTATGTGTAATCAAGAAGCCAAGTCGTCTTTTTGTTACAAAAACTGCTATTCCTGATGGAATGCCTCTTTTTGCTGTTGATAATGCTGCATCTATTGTGTGCACTGAGGAACTTGCTGCCGCCGCGAAAAGCCTCAAGCTAACAAACATCGAATTTGAACCTGTTGAAGTTGTTTGATGTTACTGAATTAATCCTATTGTAACTTCGGGTATAATTGGCGTTGTAGAGATTTTTGGGATTTTGATTACATTGGTAGAACTTATCTCAGCTCATTCATTGCACATTGGGGAGAAATTCGATAACGTTTTCACATGATCCGCTGGCTGACAATTGTATTTTGGTTGCTTACCCTCTCGCTCGGGTGGGGTTCCATTCCGGCGGCGTTTTCTGGCAATGCAACTCCGAATGGAGGTTTTGGCCATCCACAGGCATCGCAGACACTATCATACGATTTGGATGGGAACCTGACGTCTGAGGGGATTTGGGCATTTGAGTGGGATGGAGAAAACCGGTTGAAGAGAGCGACGATGGGAGCCCTGTCAGGGATTCCAGGGACCAACCGGTTCAAAATCGACTTTACATACGATTACCTTGGGCGGCGGGTGCAGAAGATCATCTCCACATATTCAAGTGGCTGGGTGGTACAAAGCACAAAACGTTACGTATACGACTTGGGGAGTTGGACACCTCTGGCTGTAGTGGATAATCAACTGGCTGTGCAACAGGCCTACCTGTGGGGACAAGATTTGAGTGGAACGATGGGAGGAGCCGGAGGAATCGGAGGACTGACAGGGATTGCGGAACTATCAAACAACACGGCAACCAACTTCCACTTTGCAGGTTACGATGGAAATGGGAACGTGAGTCTCTTGGTGAGAGCAAGTGACGGAGCAGTGAGTGCCCGTTATGAATACTCCCCCTTCGGTCAACTGATCCGATCGACTGGCGTAATGGCCAAGAACAACCCGTTTCGTTTCTCCACGAAATACTGGGATGATGAAACTGACCTCGTCTACTACGGCTACAGATATTACACCCCCTCCACGGGGACGTGGCTTTCCAGAGATCCGATGGGAGAAGTTGGGTTCGAGACTGTAGTGAATCACTTGGAGCGCCAAAACAATGACGGTAATCTTTACGTTTTTGTGGGCAACTCCCCCCTCTCATCGTATGACGTCTTAGGTTTAATGCCTCCAAACCCAATTTGCACGGCTCCATATGGATGTATTAATCCTCCGGAGTTTCCACCTCATAAGGCCAGTTGTTCAGAGGAGTGCGTTTACAAATACATTCTTAAGATTGAAGTTGCAGCTGCAGCTGTAGGTAGCGGGCAGCCAGTTCTTCCAAAGCGCTTTGTGACGCCGGGTTCGGCAGAAGGGACTTCAATTGCAGGTAAGCTTACGGATGCAGTCCTAGGGGATGCTCGATTGCCTGGACGAATGCCGACCATCACTCAGTGCTGTAAATTAACCTACACAAAATCGGCGTCACGATTGGTTTCGAGGTATATACCTGTCATAGGATGGGTGTTCCTTACATATGACGCCTCGGGATTGGCTGGTTGCCTTTGTGGATGCAATGGGATTTAGCGAGGTAATATGGTTGATAAAGATTCACGGAAACGCGCAGTCGGCCTCTTGAAAAAGGCTGTGTTGGGAAGAATAACAAATTATGAGTGCGAGGACGGGTTCTTAGACTTGATCTCGGAGTCCAAAGACGGGGTGCTTTTCGCAATATTCAGAACCATAAGAGAAGCGAGCGGTGAAGATGAACGATCGCTCTCTGAAATATTTCCCAAGGGACACGAAATGCGAAAGCGCCTTTGTCGATGGATCCTTTTCTTGAAGAGCGATTTGGAATACGAGTGGCCTAGGGAACGGCTAGCGCCTGGTTTAAGGGATTTATACCGACCAAATTGGTTGGATGAATTCACTGGCGCTGTTTCACGAATTAGCCGATCCAATACAAACTTTTTCAGCCAGGGAAATTACAGCGTTTGGCCATTTGTAAGGAAAGAAGATTACGATACGGCGCGCACTAGTTACCGGAATCGGGTTTTATCTCACACTCCCCCTCCTCGCCGTAACCGAGACCGAGGCTTCCCATGAGCCTAAGAAGCTACGGTCACAGTATTCCACTGTGAGCCTGCGGCGAGGTACTGAGATACAGTTACCGAACATGTATTTTTCCTTTCAGGAATGATGAATTTGAGAGTAACTTTCAGCCCATGGTTCGCCTGTTCACAACACGCCGATGCGAGCGCCCTTTACGAGGCGAGTTGAGGCGACGTAACAGGCGATCCTGTGATCTCAAAACCCCTTGTACCGGGCGTATTCGGCACGTAGTATCTGGCTTCAGATATTACAACCCCACACTAGGACGGTGGATCAATAGGGACCCTATTGAAGAGCAAGGCGGAGATAATCTGTTTACGTTTGTAATAAATACTCCAATTAATGCAGCCGATCCGTCAGGTGAATTTCTACTAGATACGCTTGTAGCTAACTCTGAAGACAGTGCTTCTACAATGGCTCAGGTAAGGCAGGGATACTCCCTTGTTAGTAAGATCCAAGATGCGGTGAATGCGTATAGTGACGTGCAAGAGCTTGCTTCGATAGTGATGAATGTTTCAGATGAAGGAGAATTTTCACTGCAAGACGCAATTGACATACTCTCGATCGGGTCGCAATATTTAGGGGCTGGGCTTAGAGGCTCTCGCACCCTTTCTAGAATGGCTGAAGATCTGCCGGGAAAAGGTAAAGCAGGTTGGGTAAAGATGAAAGGCAACCAAGGCTGGAAAGACCCGAATGGTGATTTTTGAAAAAAAGATAAACTGCATAAGGATCATTACGACGTAAGTGACAGTAAGGGGAATAAAGTTAAAGAAGTTGATTTCAACGGGAATATCATATGGCCGAATGGACCAAAAAATAAGAACAAATGATGTCACATCCCTACGAAAAATACAAAGGAAGCAATTGTTGGCGTCTTGTCGAAAAGGCGATCGGTGATCTTGTAAAGAATGAAGACATCAAAGAGACGACAGCTCGTGATTATATTGTTGGCTATATTTGTAAAACTCTTAGCAAATCTTCAGGAAGGCAGCAAAATAAGAGTAAAAAAGCAAAACTGAGCGCTAATCAAAAATAGAAGTGGCCTGCCCCGAAAAGCTGGACAGGTTATAAGTAGAGTTCTGCCATTCTTCGATCACTATCCGCGCTTCCAACAAGCTCCCGAATGCTTCGCAGTTCAAGCATTCGTTCCGTAGTTTGTCGTGAAAACTTTCGATGTAGGAATTTTAACTCTAATAGTAATTAGCAACCCCCCCTCCCTCCCCTAATCCCTATAATTGTCAATCTGTTGGTATAACACATTGAAGATTCTTGATCAGTAATGATTTTGGATTTTCGTTGTAGTACAGGGGTTACCTGTCAGAGTAATCCTGGGAGGGGTATTCAGCTCATCAATTCCATCTGCTTTGCGTCAACTCCAAAACACGCTCAGCTATAGGTTACAATATCCCCTCCCCACCTCCCCCTGTATTCAAATTGCAGGTTTCACATTGCATTAAACCCAAAACATCAAACCAAAGAGAAAGGACAAACTATGGCAATTGTATTCGAAGCCAATTACAGCAAAAAGCTCGGCCTGCCCGGTTTCAGTTCACACCAATATAATGTGACTGTTCGGGTTGAAATGGCCGACATCAATCAGGTTCAGCAGGAGAGTGAACGTCTTTATAGACTTCTTCAAACCTGCGTGGACAGAGAGATTCAGCAAACAGGATTCTTGCCTGTCATACAAAGCAATGGAAGCAGTGCAAATGGTCATCACAACAATGTCAGCAAAAACAACGACTTCTGGATGTGCAGTCTAAAACAGAAGGAGCTCATCCTTAAGATCGTAGAAGAAAACCATCTCGACAAGAACGAGGTGGAAATACTGGCACAAGAGCGGTTTAGTGCATCAGTCAAACATCTCAACACAATGCAAATGTCTGGATTGATTCAAGAGCTGCTCGAAAAGTATCCCGGAGAAAAACCAGTCAACAACCGACGATATTCAAATAACGCTCCCTTAGAAAGGAGGTCTCGGTGATAGCCTCTGTTGACAGTTCAGTAACATCTCTTCCGTTAGCCAAACCAGTTGATGAAGTTCTCAAGACCGTTTCAGCATCACGTCTTCAGCTCTTTCATCAATGCAGGCTCAAGTTCTACTTTCGCTATGTTCTCAGACTGGCAAAGCCCAGAACTTCAGCCTTGTTCTTTGGATCAATGGTTCATTCCGTATTGCAATCCTGGAATCTGACGCGATGGAGAATCGGTCAAGTGGATCAGGATGCCTTAAAGCAAAAACTCGAGTCAGAATGGATTCAGGATCAGAAAAAGCAGCCTGTAACATGGGAAGCTGGAGAAGAGCAGAAAGCAAAGGCTGATTCGTGGTCCTTATTTGAAACCTATCTACAGCAGACTCCCATCACGTTGGACGAACGCCCTGAAGGAGTTGAGGTATCACTGGAAGTGGATCTTACGAATCGAGGATTGCCAAGGTTGATTGGAATTCTCGATCTGGTCCGCAAAGGAGGCAGGATTGTGGACTTCAAGACTGCGAGCACGACACCCACAAGGGAAAAGGTGGAACACATGCACGAAGTCCAACTCTCTTGCTACTCATTGCTGTATAGAGCATCAACTGGGCGGACAGAAGGAGGGCGAGAACTGCATCATCTGGTCAAATTGAAGACGCCCAAGGTGGTTATTACAGAATTTCCACCGATGACACAACAACAGGAAATCAAGCTCTTTAGGATTATGGAGAGCTATGTCAATGGAATTCAAAACGAAGATTGGATTCCTTCCCCCAGCCCCATGTCCTGCGCTTGCTGTGAGTTCTTCAAGGAGTGCAGAAACTGGAGCTAAATGAATCGTAAACATCGGAGCCGAATCTTCTCAAGAGGGTTCGGCTCTTTTCATTTCAAGATATGGAAAACCAACACCTGAAAGGAATGGTAAGAGCATTGCGTTCTGTGCTGAAGGATTCCAATAAAGCTCAAACTATTCTGGAGCACTATTGGCAGGATAGAAGAGCAATCGTATGGGAACTCAAAGACGTTCATCAGGCAGCCAACGAACGGAATCTGGTGCTTACGACCAAGGAGGCACACAAGATATTCGATGACTTCATTGGCAGCTACAATCGATATGCCCCGGAACTGGGTGTCAATTGGCTGAGGCTGCTGTCAATCCTCGACGAAAGTGGTCTTGGAAGAAAAATGACACGTCAGGAGTTAAAACGATTCTTAGTACAGAACATCATTACCATTCAAAAGTAGTAACACAAATCACAAAGCCAAAGGGCCGAATCTTCTCAAGAGGGTTCGGCCTTTTTCAATTCAACCCCAAAGAAAGGAAATCAAAATAATGAAATCAATCACATTGCAATTCAGGGAAGGCTCATCTGACAAGGTTTACCAAGCCAGCATTGAGCCACAGGGAAAGCTGTTTGTGGTCAACTTCGCTTATGGCCGGAGAGGATCGACCTTGCAGACTGGGACGAAAACGCAAATCCCAGTCACGTTTGAACAGGCAGACCACGTATTTACCAAGGTTATCAACGAGAAAAAAGCCAAGGGATACACTGAGGCTGAAGGTGGATTACCTTATCAGAAGCCTACCAACGAAACCAAGGTCAGTGGATTCCTGCCACAACTACTCAACCCCATTGATGAAGAGCAAGCACAAGTCCTGTTAAACGATGGCAATTGGTGTTTACAGGAAAAGTTCGACGGTAAGCGTGTCATCATCAGGAAGACAGGCGACGTCATCATGGGCATCAATCGCAAGGGACTCGTTATCAGCCTACCAGAAAGCATTGTTGCCAGTGCTCAAAAGATTGTCGCTGATTTTACAATGGATGGCGAGTGCATTGGAGATCGGTTTCATGCGTTCGACTTGCTGACGCTCAATACGGAAGACCTGAGGCCATTGCCTTTTATCAAGCGATGGCATTCACTAGGAATGTTACTAGGGATTCGACCTGCAAGTAATCCATCGAGTCAAATCGTTTGTGTTCTCACCTGTTACAGTGCGGAATCCAAACGGCAGAAGTGGAAAGATCTGCACGAAGCCAAAGCTGAAGGTGTGGTATTCAAGCGATTGGATGCTCCCTATACCGCGGGCAGACCCAATAGTGGTGGAACTCAACTCAAGCACAAGTTCTACGCCACGCTCTCGGCAGTCGTTTCCAAGGTCAATGAAAAGCGCAGTGTTGAAACAAAGTTGCTCTATGAAGATGGATGGCATACGGCTGGCAATGTCACTATTCCTCCCAACCATCCTATTCCATCAGTCGGTGCCATCATCGAAATCCGTTATCTCTATGCGTTTAAGGAGAGTGGCATCATGTATCAGCCAACCTACCTCGGAACACGCACAGACCTAACCCATTTCGACTGTGATGCCTCTCAGTTGAAATACAAGAGCGACGAAGAATAGAAACAACCAACCAGAGCCGGATGCGTGTGTGTCCGGCTCGCTTCATCAACAATCAAACATAAGGAAAACAATGAGTCTTGAAATTGAAATCCCCGTGGCTGAACTGAAACAGATTCTACCCGGGATGAGTAAAGTCATTCAGAAATCAACACTGCCTGTTCTCGGGTGCTTAAATGCCACAGTAAAGGGCGACAGTGTGAAGTTACAGGCCACAAATCTGGATGATACCGTAACAGTTAACATGGGAAAGTGTGGTAAAGGAAGTGGTTCAATACTGGTGCCGTATGAGGAACTGAACAAGGTCGTAAAAGGGTGTGTAGCGACTGACACCATTCGTTTGTCATCCAGCACCACTGAAACAACCATCAACTACCCTATTGGAAACAACAGAGTAGATCGTAAGTTGTTGTTTACAGCCCCGACGGAATGGCCTGAAACCACTACTGAAATCAATGAACCGAGCATTCCTGTGAACAACAAGCTCAAGGAGGCATTACTGCACGCCTTGGATTGTTCAAGCGATGATACGAGTCGTTACATATTGCAGAGTGCCTTTCTGGATATGCGTGATGCCAAGGCTAATTACGTGGTGGGAACAGATGGTCGAATCATCTTCTCTGCCAATTCATTTCACTTTGGCTTGAAGGATTCGCTTATCATACCCAACAGAAAGTTTCTCCATTGGAAAGGGTTTATGGAAATCGATAATTGGGCCTTGAGTTCACTGGCTCCGATTAAAGCAGTGCCAGGAGCCAAGGAAAAGGTAGTAGAACGTCCCGGTTTTGTACAGTTCAAATCAGATCGTTGGACTTTTATTACACGCCAGATCGAAGGAGACTATCCCTACTGGAAGCAGGTTGTGCCCACAGAATACAAAACCACAGTCAAGTTATCCACTGAAGCAATCGAGTTCATCGTGGGTGCAGTTCAGAGAATGCCATGTTCCCAATCCAGCAATCTTCCAGTTTATCTGGTTATTGAGGCTGGAACACTAGTATTGGCAGCAAAAGCAAACACAGATGATCCTTGGACAAAATTACAGGTTTCAGGGGCCATCGTAGATGGAGTTCCTGTGACTGTTGCCATAAACCGTAACTTCCTGCTTAAAGCCATGGTGCTTGGGTTGGATGAAATTAGACTGGTTGACACACTGAGCCCTGTCTTGTTCAGGAAAGATGGCAGGAGATTATTGGTATCCCCCCTGAGACTGGAAGAGAATCCAACTCAATCTTCTGCTGAACAAACAACTGAAACTGTCAAAAAGGCCGTCTCTCCAATCCAACCAAACGAGTCGCCCACACAAAACCAAGAAAGAACACAAATCATGTCTGAAGAAACCAAGCCCACAAAGCCTGAGAAATCCCCATCTGCCTATGAACAGTTGCAGAGTATGGTTGAAGAGATCAGAAGTGCCTTAAAGGGTATTGTTACTGATCTTAACAACCTCTCCAAAACAGTCTCTCAGGCATACAGGGAGAAACGTGCCACGGAAAAGGAAATCGAAACAATTCGCGCGTCTCTCAATGAGATTCGAAGACTGAAAATCTGATTCACGTCTCACAAACCAATGGGACCATGCCTTAACCCGCGTGGTCCCATTTTCTTTTTTGAAAGGAGCACATGCAGAATAATAAACTGCTGATTCAGGCCATGGGACTGTTATTCCTGGCCTGGTTTCTCTACGAGTTACTTCCCTACGTCATCGCTGCACTCTCCATAGTGGGAGTCGTTCTGGTCATCGCGAAAATTCAAAACAAATGAGGCATCACAAACAATCAATCAAAGGAACCAACATGCAAACTGAAAACAATCTTCTTTCTGCGCTCACCAGAGAAGGAGTTTTGATCAAAGTGAGTGTTTCATATTGGCGTGGCTGCAAGAAGCTGCGCCCAGAAGACATTGGTTTGAAAGAAGCCAATCTGTCTGATCGTCTCATCAGTCTGGGACACAAACGGCTGCTGCCAAAGGAATCACTCTCTGCTTTGGCACTGATTGAAGGTCGAGCACATGCCTTGGTGGAACAGAATACGTTTCCGTTTTTGAGTGGCTTGGGACACTTTTTACCCAATGCACGATTAAACGAATTCATGAGCAAGGTAAAGGAATTGGAAGGCGAGTTCTGGGCAGCTAAAAATGAATTCATCCAGCACTACGCTTCACTCAGGGATTCAGCCTCAGAGGAATGGCGCAAGATGGCTCAGAACCTTGTACAAGACCCGGATCGTCTAGTAGCAGCTATCGAGTCGTCATTCCCCTTCCCTCAAAAGATGGACAGGTTCTACGGATTCGACGTGCAGGTGTTTCAAATCAGCCTGCCACAGAAGCTGCAAACGGACTTGATCACATTGGAAGCTCAAAAGGAAGCAGTCGAAGCCAGACAACGTGCTGCTCAAGAAGCAGGAGACAAGATCAGGAAGGGAGTGGAAGAGTTTGCCTCTGACTGTGTGGCTTCATTAAGAGAACAAACCGCTCAATTGTGTCAGGAGATGTTGAATAGCATCAACAACTCTGAAACGGGAGTGCATCAGAAAACGCTCAATCGATTGGTTCGTTTTATTGATCAGTTCAAACAAATGAACTTCATGAACGACACTGAAATGGAGCAACAGTTGGATCATGTCAGAAGGGAACTACTCTCCAAGACGGCTGAGGAATACAGGGATAGCAGCACAGCAAAGGCACGGTTGATTAACGGGCTTCAAAACCTGTCAACTGCCGCTTCAAACCTTGCCAAACAGGATACCTCCGAACTTGTGCAACGATTCGGTCAGGTGGGTAGGAGAAAGTTCAACCTCGCCGCGTAGAAGCAGCACAAACCACTAAATCAATCGACTAACCTGCACCTGGGGCCTTGCGGCTTCAGGTGTAGGTCGGTCAAAACCTCCGTAATACGCCACGGAGCTTTTAGCCATCAGAACTTCAACAGAAAGGAACAATGTGAGTCACTTCACAACAATCAAAACGCAGATAAAAGACATAGAGGCTTTACAACAAGCCTGTATGGAGATGGGGTTAACGGTCCAGCAAAACGCTAACGCGAGAGGCTACTCCGGTAACGAGATCAAGGGCGACTACATGATCCAGCTCAAAGGCCCATACGATATCGCTCTCAATAAGGAAGAGAATGGTGCCTATGGGTTAACGTCGGATCTCTGGAATGGACATGTTGAGCAGGAGGTAGGAAAGAACTATGGAAAACTCCTCCAGCTATATGGAGTTCACAAAGCAACCATTGAAGCTCGAAAGAAAGGATTAACTGTACTTCGAAGAGCTGAGAAGAATGGAAATATCAAACTCATCCTCATGGGGGCCGCAATATGAGTAAGAGCATTGAAATCGTAGTCAGTCCTTCGGGAGAACTTCAAATAGACGCTGTAGGATTCAAGGGTGCTGACTGTGAGAAGGCTACAGAATTCTTGGAGGCAGCTCTTGGAGTCATTAGCCAGAAGCAGAAGAAACCTGAATACTACCAGCGCAACGTTAGCAACAACCAACAGAAGCTGATGGGATAGATCGTATGAGCCCAGTCATTCGATGTGGCTGGGCTTTTCTTTAAGTCAGGCGAGAAATAGTTTTTGATCATCTGTCAATTGGCGGATGGCCTGTATAAACCGTCCGTAAGAACTGGAATCAGAATATTCTATCCCTTCAACTCCAGGATATGCGTTGCTCCCTTCGGTGAACACCATCTGGGAGCCTCGTGCTATTATCAGGGACCATTGACCACCATCAAGAATTTCGGTGTTCTCGTAGTAACGCTCCCAGTTCCAAACACCAGCAACATCAATCTTATCCCAGAATGGTATCCATTGTTCAGCGGTGGGCGTGAATTTGACCCGCTGTTCCAAAGGATCCAAAAACCAACCGTAGTAGAGACTTCCCTGAAAAAATTTGAGTTGTCTCTCGTGCCCCCAAGAACCACTCGAAAAACAAAGTCGCCGAGGATAAGGAGATTTTTGAGTTGGTTTGGATATCATGGCGAAAGGAAGCCTGATTCATCTGCTCACAGTTGGCAAGAAATCCTCACAAATCACCTCAAACAAAACCACCATGAGAAATCAAAATATAAACCGTCAACAGAAGCTTGGCCAATGATCTCGCACGTCTTGAATTTTGACAGTGAAGGTATTGGTCATTGCCTCTACACAGAAATACTAAACCTCACTGCGATTGGCCCTTTGGAAATAGCAAGGGCATCCAACATCGAGTTCAACATCAAGACACAGCTATGGGAGGTGCGTAGTGTGAAAGGCGAAGTCCTATACACCAACGCATCCCGTCAGCTCTGTCTGGAATGGGAACATCAATACTTCAACCAATAGAAACCAAAAATACAACTGAGAGCCGAATACTGTAATGGTGTTCGGCTCTTCTTATTTACAGAAAGGAATCAAAATGAAACAGAAAATCATCAACTACATCAGAGCTGGATACTCAGGGCTTTATCTGGTATCCCCAGAAGAACAACGGGTGGAAGCTGAAATCAAACAAGTCGCACAAGAACTCCAATACCACCTTCATTTTTGGAGTGTGGTGAATGGCCTAATTGACACCGTAGGCAAAGTCATCAATGCAGAGGATCCCATGGAGGTATTAAATAAAATCGACGAGCTTCCAGAAAGAACGATTGTCTTGTTAAAGGACTATCACCTATTTCTGGCCGATGCGAATCCTGTCCTCATCCGCCAATTGAAGGACGTGTTGATAAACGCCAAAACAAAGAATAAAACGCTCATTGTTCTCGGGTGCCGCCTTTGCCTCCCCCCTGAACTGGAGCATGAACTAACCGTTCTGGAATTTGCATTACCATCAAAAGATCAATTGGTACCAGTATTGGATGGCATAGTTGAATCAGCATCACTTCAACCAATCACAGGTGAAGCAAGAGATAAAGTATTGGATTCGGCTTGTGGATTAACAACGATTGAAGCGGAGAACGCCTTTGCTTTGTCTGTTGTGAAGTCAAAAGAAATTGATCCAAACATTGTCGCCAGTGAAAAAGCTCAGGTAGTCAAAAAGAATGGGCTACTTGAGATAATTGAGACAACCGAGACTCTTGAGACCATTGGCGGCTTGGACGTATTGAAGAATTGGCTTTTAAAACGTCGCCGTGCCTACACCCACGAGGCTGTTGAATTCGGACTGCCTGTATTGAAAGGCTTGATGATTACTGGAATACCCGGAACTGGCAAATCTCTCACCGCCAAAGCCACAGCAAAAGTATTCGGCGTTCCCCTGTTGAAATTGGATTCCGGACGTATCTTTGCTGGTCTTGTAGGTCAAAGCGAAGCCAACCTGCGATCCGTCATTCAAACAGCCGAAGCAATAGCACCCTGTGTGCTTTGGATCGACGAATTGGAAAAAGGATTTGCTGGGCTAAAATCATCAGGATCAACAGACGGAGGCACATCATCACGCGTATTCGGCAGTTTTATCAGTTGGATGCAGGAAAAGACCAAACCTGTATTTATTGTCGCCACAGCCAACGACGTAACCAAACTACCACCTGAGATGTTAAGAAAGGGAAGATTCGACGAAATGTTCTTCGTGGATTTGCCCAATCTTGCTGAACGTGAAGCCATCTGGAAAATCCAAATCAGCAAACACGGTCGAGATCCCAAGGACTACGACCTGATTCAACTGGCGCGAATGACCGAAGGCTTGACGGGGAGCGAAATAGAAGCGGTTTTCGTTGAGGCGTTGTTTGATGGCTTTGATCAGGGAAAGGAACCGGAAGACCTCACCATCGCAAACGTTCTGACTGGTTTTGTGCCGCTGTCAAAGACCATGTCAGAACCAATTGAGGAGTTAAGAAAGTGGGCAAAAGGAAGAGCAAAATACGCAACCACTCAGACTATGGAAACGAAACTAAGGAAGGTGGCGTAAGAGACTGTTTTTGGGGATAGGTTCGGTTTGGCTCTGGGGTTGGTATGGCTTGGAACGTTGGCCTTCGGGCTTTTGTTCCAAGCTGCAAATCAGGCCTTCCCCCTCAGGTCTAGGCTCTTTTTTTTAGCTATCGAGCTAAGTCAGCAATGAAAACGTCTCTCAATTTTTCAAAATTGATTTTTATACAACAATACTCATTCAATATACTTTAAATTTTATAAAACCGATCCGACTTCTTCTAACAATGGTGGTACATTGATACGAAAATTATAGGATGATCTGTAGGTTAAAAACAAAAAATCGGCCAAGTTGCCTTGACCGATTTTTATAGAACGCTTTTGTCACTTTCGCGACAGACAGGTGTATCTGCATGGCAGATAGGGAGACTGCTTGCGTTACTAACTTTGTCTTGATTCCAATTAAGACGTTGATATCGTTATCAAGCTTCACTATGAACATCAAGGATAAAAATCTACACAGAACAGAAGCCCATTTACACGTCAGTTTCGACGTAGGACATAGCTCTATTGGCTGGGCAGTGCTGCAAACGGGTGAACCGCTGGAAATCAAAGGCTGTGGCAGTGTTGTTTTTCGCACGGATGATTGTTTGTCCAGTTCGCGTCGCGTTTATCGACGTCAGCGTCGGCACATTCGCTCGACGAGACAACGCATCGCGCGGATAAAGATTCTTTTGAAACATCTCGGGCTTATGACTGAAGCGGATTTGGACAAGCCCGGCTGCGCATGGCCATGGAAATTGGCGGCCCAGGTTCTCCAAGGCGATGAATTATTGACTTGGCCGGAACTTTGGGATGTCCTGCGCTGGTATGCCCACAATCGCGGTTATGACGGAAACCGGCGATGGAGTGCAGCCGAAACCGAGGCACAAACCGAGGACTCAGAAAAAGAGGTCAAAGCCCACTCGCTCATGGACAAATATGGAACAAAGAGCATGGCCGAAACCTTTTGTGCCATATGTGGGATCAATCCTTTGGACAAAAAGAAATCCGCCAATATGTCTGGCGATAAACGCCCCAAAGGGCAAAACGCCGCATTCCCTCGTGAAATCGTCGAATGCGAAGTGCGGCAGATTTTGCAGAAACACTTTGGAACATTAAAAAATGTGGATGCAAATTTAGAGCGCGTTTTATTGGGCAGAGACAGCAACGATAAATTAGCATGGCAAGCCATCTCATGCCCTGAATTGAAGTTGCCGAAACGCTACGAAGGAGGTTTGCTGTTTGGCCAGCTTGTACCACGCTTTGACAATCGCATCATTTCAACCTGTCCGATCAGTGGTCAGAAGGTTCCATCCCGCAATTGTCCTGAATTTCTGAATTTCCGATGGGCAATGCAACTGGCAAATATTCGTGTTGGTAAAAAAGCAGACCGTGAGTTGCGACGCCTCAGCGGTGCCGAATGCGTATCGCTGAATAACCAGATGCACGAGCGCGGTTATTTGACCCCAGGACAATTAAAAGAGGCCGTGCGAAGTGTCACCGGATGTGAACGGGACAATCTGGAAACCATGCTGATGCACCCGGACTCAAAGGAAGCCCTGATTGTTGATCCTGTGCAAAAACTCATCTCATCCGACGATCTGCACCCTTTTTGGATGCTATTGACTGAACGGCTGCAAAAACGTCTGCGCGGCAAGTGGCATCGTGGTAAACATGTTTCACTGGCGCAAATCCGCACACAATTGAAACCGTTGGGCGATATCACTGCGTTTGACGCCGAATTGCAACGACAGATCGACACCCAAAACACCAAGACGAAGAAAAAAGACAAGCCGATCACGCTTGATGAATTATTGAAAAAAACATTTCCGTCCCGACCTCTCAAAATGGATGGACGGGCAGCCTATGCCCGACACTTGATGCAACGAGCTTACGAAGATGTTCTTGCAGGAAAACCACACCCGAAAGAGGAAGGTGGATGCCTTTTCATCACAGAAGAAATTCGCGAAGCACAAATTAATCGCGCCATCGCGGATCAGACCAATAATCATCTGGTGCGCCACCGGTTGGTGATTTTGGAACGCCTGCTCAAGGACATCGTCAAAGAATATGCCGATGGCAATAAGACACGTATCGGCAACATCACAATTGAAGTAAACCGCGACTTGCGCGAAATGTCCGGCAAGACAGCCAAGGAAAAAGCACAAGACATGGGACTTCGGATTGCCAATCACCACGCCGTTGCAACAAAGCTGGAAAAGGCATTTGCCGAGGAAGGCATTCGGCAGCCCATCACCGCCGGGTTAATCCGCAAGGCACGCATCGCCGAAGACCTAGGCTGGAAATGCCCTTACACAGGCCAAACTTACGAACCAAAAAATTTAATCACCCGTTTGGTCGACAAAGACCATATTGTTCCACGTTCAGAACGAGCATCCGACTCGCTGGATTCTTTGGTCATCACATTCTCAGCCATCAACAAATGGAAAGGCAAACGCACAGCCTGGCAATTTGTGACAGAGGAACAAGGCAAGCCAATTCCAGATATGCCCCAACTTTCAATCATGAGCCTTTCTCGCTACAAACAATTTGTTGATGGCTTGGAAACTTACAAAGGCCATGATGACGACAAACGCCGCAAGAAAAAACGCAAGGAATTGATGATGCTGCTAAAATACGAGGAAAAAGAATTCACACCACGCGACCTCACCCAGACATCGCAACTTGTTCGGCTCGGTGCACAAGTATTGAAACGCACATTTGCTGATTGCAAAGAAAAACCGATGGTCACATCCCTGCCAGGATCGGTTACTGGTGCAGTTCGCAAAGCTTGGAAGGTCCTCGGCTGTCTGAGTCTTGCCAATCCACAGGTGCTCGACGAAAACAAGACCGTAAAATGTAAGACCGACATCCGCAACATTACCCATTTACACCACGCACTTGATGCCTGCGTGCTGGCTCTGTCGGCTCATTTCATTCCAAATAACGGACGCATTTGGGAGTTGATCGTAAAACGCAACCTGAACGACTCGGAAAAACGCGAACTCGAAGCGCTGGGCGTCTTTGGCTTCAACGCAGAGAACCGTTTTGAAATGCGCGATTTGGACAACAGACTCAAAGACCAAATCCGCGATCGCCTTGCAGAAAAACGAGTTGTACAACATATCCCGGCTCGAATGGACGGGCTGCGGGTGGAACAAAACACTTGGGGAGTGGTAGCAAAACATGAAGATGGCACAGCGATCATTCGACAACGAATTCGACAGCCGAATGGCACACGACCGGAAAAAGTAACTGAAGAAAAAACAGGCAAACTTCTGGGGCTGAATCCAATCAACGGAAACGGCAAACTTGCGAAAAATAAGGGAGCACTGGTGATTCCAGACAATTACGGCGTGGCTCTTGACCCGCAGCCGACCGTCATCCCGTTTCACAAAGTCTGGACTCGATTGCAGGAATTGAAAAAAGCCAATGGCAATAAAATGCCACGCATATTGCGTAATGGGCAATTGATACGCATAGTCCGTGGTTCTCGCGCAGGCATCTGGAAAGTCTTATCCACAAAAGATACTAAAGCTTATGGCATCGCCTTGGATTTAGCACTGCCAGACCGAGTAAAACTTGATCGAGGCAACGCTCCGATTAAAACCTTGATTCAAGATGGGTTAGAAATCTTGGATTGTAGCTTTGTTGGCATAGATTCAAGCAAAATTACAATTACCGAAGCAAAAAAACGTCCACGTAAACCAAAATAATTCAAGACAAATGAATCATGTCCTACCATATTGTCAGCATAGACTCGCCACAATGCTCACTTAGTTGCAAAGACGGCCAGTTGACCTGCAAAACGGCGGACGGTGAGAGAAAACTTCCGCTGGAAGATGTTGCGTCCATCATCATCACCAGCTTCTCCGCATCCATCCACAGCGAACTTTTTCTGGAAGCCGCCAAACATGGCGTTGCCCTCATTATTTGCGAATCCTTCAAACCCGTCAGTCTAGTACTGCCGACCAATCGCTCAACCGACACGTTGCTCTCTCGCGCGATGCTTAATCTCACCCCAAAAACTCGCGCCACCCTTTGGCAAAAGACCATTGACGCCAAATGCCAGAATCAATTTGCGCTCTCGGAACACGTTGCCCCACAGGACACAATACTGCCAGCACTTCATGCCACCGCCTTTGGCAAAAAGCCACACAAAGAGGCAATTTGTGCCAAGATGTTCTGGCATGTCTTTGGCCGAACCCTCAACAATGAAGAATTCATCCGTGATCGGGGAAGCGGCGGTTTGAATCATTTTTTAAATTACGGCTATGCCGTACTCCTATCCACCGTGCTGCAAAAACTTTTCGGCGTCGGTCTTGACCCCACGTTCGGCATCTCCCACGTCGAACGGGAACGCAGCACACCACTGGCATACGATTTGATGGAGCCATTCCGGCCTTGCGTGGACTGGCGCGTGTGCCAATGGGTGAAACAACATCCATACCCCGCAGAATGGGAGGTTACCAAGGAATTTAGAAAATGGGTGACCGGCTTCCCCTTGGAACGAGTGGATTATCTGAACCTGAGTTTGGAAATCCAAGGCGTGATTGAAGGCGTGGTGCGCGGTTTTCGCAAGGCTGTGATCGAAAACCAGCCGCGCCATTACAAACCGTGGACACCGAAAAATACAAAATGGGTTGGCTAATTGTTGCATTTGATTTGCCTGTCGGTACGAAAAAACAACGAAAACAAGCGACTGACTTTCGTAATTACCTGATTGATGACGGCTACCAAATGATACAGTTTAGCGTCTATGCACGAGCGTGCGTCACCTTTGCGCGACAGGAGACGCACATTGACCGACTCAAAAAACATCTTCCTCCAGAAGGTAGTGTACGCGCCATTTTTGTCACACGCGCGCAATGGGAACGCTCCTACGTTATCCAAGGCTCACCAGCAACCGAGGCAGAAGCCGAGGATTTACCAGAACAAATTCAACTCTGGTAGCTTTGCAAGGGACGCAACATCAGGCCCTTACAGACACTGATGTTGCATCACCCAATTTTGGAATCAAGGCAAAGCGGGCTGATGATGAATGACTTACGGAGGAACATGTTGCATCACCCAATTTTGGAATCAAGGCAAAGCCGTCGATGTAATGGTCTGAAACAAACTCACATGTTGCATCACCCAATTTTGGAATCAAGGCAAAGCTGGGCTTGGCTTTGGTTTCACTTGGGAATCATGTTGCATCACCCAATTTTGGAATCAAGGCAAAGCATAATTTGGCGCGGGCTTTCCGAGGTCAGAATGTTGCATCACCCAATTTTGGAATCAAGGCAAAGCTAAAGCTCAAAATGCTTCTGTTGAATCCGAATGTTGCATCACCCAATTTTGGAATCAAGGCAAAGCAAGCGGGCTTGAGCAGCAACCGCAAAGTTCATGTTGCATCACCCAATTTTGGAATCAAGGCAAAGCACGCGACAGCGCAAGCCTATTGCGCGGGAAATGTTGCATCACCCAATTTTGGAATCAAGGCAAAGCATGAACATTACAACACATGCAGAATTTCAATGTTGCATCACCCAATTTTGGAATCAAGGCAAAGCGGGGGCACAAGAAAGCAGCAGCAGAGACAAATGTTGCATCACCCAATTTTGGAATCAAGGCAAAGCGGCAAGTGGTAACATCCGTTTTACTGCCGAATGTTGCATCACCCAATTTTGGAATCAAGGCAAAGCAGCGCGCTTGAACAAGCTACGCGCACAGCAATGTTGCATCACCCAATTTTGGAATCAAGGCAAAGCAGTAAACACCGCGACAACAGCCGTCAACCAATGTTGCATCACCCAATTTTGGAATCAAGGCAAAGCCCCGGGGTCGTTGTCCACTATATACGGAACATGTTGCATCACCCAATTTTGGAATCAAGGCAAAGCCCCCCGGGCACTTCAGGCACGGTGATCCCAATGTTGCATCACCCAATTTTGGAATCAAGGCAAAGCAATCAAAACACAAAACCAAAACACAAAACTATGTTGCATCACCCAATTTTGGAATCAAGGCAAAGCGAAGCGGATGCCGTCGAAAATCCCCTGAAGATGTTGCATCACCCAATTTTGGAATCAAGGCAAAGCGTCGTCCTGGTGGTGGAAAATCACTTCATTATGTTGCATCACCCAATTTTGGAATCAAGGCAAAGCACACCCTGCAAGGTCTCCAGTACCGACAGTATGTTGCATCCCAATTAGGAAACGCTCTGAAGATGCTGCAAATGGTGTGGCTCGTTAACGATATGGCATCGTAAACCTGCATGCTGGATATTTAGAACAACCCCAGAACTGATCCCCAGCATTTGCGCCTTTCTTGACCGTCCTCAAGACGAGTTTACTCTCACACTTTGGGCACAGCTTTTGGGTGTCGTTCAGGGCTGCAATAATTTCAGGGTCGTATCTAGCATCCACTTTTTCCAACATCTGCGCCAAGTCCGTTTCGTTGAGGAGTTGAATGCCATGTTTCTCAGCCAGTCGTTTCGCATCTCCCGAATAGCCGCACAATGTAACGAACACCCCTTTCTTTAGCCCTGAATCGCTCAGAGCTCCCAAGAACTCCCGGACAGCCTTTACACCGACATTCCACGTTTTCCATTGTTTGCATTGAACTGCGATTTTTTCCTCGTTCTTTTCAATAATCAGATCAATACCGCCATCTGGATTGGCTCCTCCCTTTCTGGTCACCGAATATCCAAGCTTTCGATAAACCACTCCGACGACTTGCTCAAACTGATACCAGTCAATGGCCCGAATCTTCTTGATAATTTGATTGGAGGGGAGATTAGTTTCTAGATTCGATGAGGATATAGGAGATGATTGTGAATCAGCTTTAAGAGCGCATTCTTTTCCAAGCGAGGCGTTAGATGTTTTCGACATTTTTACCTCAAGACATGAACTTGTCTGGGGATCGCATCTCTTTCTCCGGGTTCTATAGAAGCAGAACATGAGAACAACCATAATCAAGGCAAAGATAAAGACGAAAATCGAAACACTGACTATAAGCGAGTGAAAATCATTCGAGGATACTCGTCTTTGAAGGAAAAGGATTAGGACTAGGAAAAAAATCCCCAAAAGTTGGGCTATCATCAGTGGAACGTTGTCTTTCTTTCGCCAAGTCATAAAATCGTTGAAGGTCGCGCTTGTTTTTTACGTTGTGCTGGCTCGGGACAATCCGTTTGCTTTTTGCCCGTTGTCTTGTTCTTGCTGCACCTCTGGCATCTGAACCACCTCGCCTTGGGCGGTTTTAACTACCACTACGGGGCGAATCCCCCACATTTTCTCGCTTTGATCCTGAACGTGCTGGACGAGCTGTTGTATCTTGGCCAACACCTGCTCATCATCCTCTCGGCACATGATTCCACAGCCATCGTATTCGTAGGTCAGGTGTAGCCCAAGTTTTGTGGCCAGACGATAAAGCTCCATGTTCTGCATCAACAGGGTTTCGTAGTAACCCGAAATGTTCACCCCAACCTCACGTTTTGATGTTCTCTCCCAGACTCCGTGCAGCAAGGGAAATCTCTCTTTGAACCACCGGATAAACTGTCGGTATCTCTTTCCACCATTAATTGTCTGGTTCAATGCGGCTTTGGCAGTCTCACGGGTATATCCAAGGTCCTCCTGTAGCAAAGTCTTGGGATCAACATTGGGATTGGTAAAAATGTCATTCCAACGCTTCAACTCGGCCTGAATGTCCGAATTCCCCCCATCATAATGAGAAAGAGGAATATTAATAGGAACATTGTTGGAAGATAAGGTGGATATATTGGTGGAATTAGAGGGAGTCTCTATAGTAGGAGGAATATAGTTCGACATACGCTCGCTCTGCTCGCGTCTGTTTCGAGCATCAAGCTGAACAATTGTAAACTGATGATCTCCTGGCATCATTGGATTAACTGATTTGTATCCAATTTTCTTGGCATAGTTCACCAGGTAATGCCCTAGAAATAATGGATGGCAGCTTCGAATATCCATCACATATTTATATTTCAACTTCCCAAGGCTAAAAAAACGCCGCAACTCGCTTTTCATACCAACAAACTCATTCCAAACACGATAGTCTGATTTTTCGTTCCATTTGAGCTTCGTAAACTTGTGCTCTAAAAAATCCATCAAGCTAGTCAGTGCATCTACCTTTGTCAGCATAGGCCAATTGCTGTTTTCAATTAGAGTCACTGCGTCCTGGCTATATCTGTACTGCATCCGGCCTTCGTGGATATATTGCAGAAAATCTTCTCTGTATTCCCTGTCCTTGGTTCGATAGTAACTTTCACGTTTTTGAATCTGACGTTTAAGCTTTAAATCCGTAAACAACGCCTTCAGATATTGCATACTGCCTTCATACATCAACCGAGCTCCAAGGTCCGTCAGCTTATATCCCCGAGGTTTGGCTCCGACAATGTAATGTTTGTCAATGTCGATCAAACCATGCAGAACGAGCGCATCCAGACAAGGTTTGTATTTTACATTGTAATTGTCGAATTGCTCTTGGATGACTTTTGCTGGGATCTTCGCATATTCCTGATCGCGGCCAAATATAATGAGACTTCTGAGAAAAGCATGAGTGGCACTGAAAGCCTTGATGTTCTGGTATGCTGGCTCATCTTTCAGCAAATTGAAAAGCTCTGGGCTGACCTTGGGATTGGCTACCTTGATGGCAGGCATAGGCTGTTCTCTAAATCAGGATTCATCAGAAAATAAGGATGCAGACTTGGTTTGGCAAAATAAAGTAAAAATACCTCCCCATATTCCAGTGTTTTGTGCTCAGAAATTATCTCGATTCATTTGATTGCAACCTCTCCAACACCCCTGAAAACCGGTGATCTGTCTTATTATTCCTTACAGCCACAGCTAGAGCCTTCCGTTGACCAATAGCCACAACCAGCTTCTTACCTCTGGTTATTCCTGTATAAATCAAATTTCGCTGCAACAAGAGGTATTGCTGCATGGCCAGAGGCATGACAACTACAGGGAATTCTGAGCCTTGCGATTTATGAACTGTAATCGCGTATGCCAAAGCCACCTCATCCAATTCGCCATAGTCGTAAATCACTTCACGAGTGTCATAGCGAACAGTGACTTCTTTCTCTAAAGGATCAATTTTATCAATCTGGCCTATATCTCCATTAAATACGTCCTTATCGTAATTATTCTCTGTCTGCATCACTTTATCGCCAACTCTGAACCGCCAGCCAAACTTCTCAACGACTGGTTCATCTGGTTTTATGGGATTGAGAGCATTTTGGAGTAAACCGTTTAATTCTCTAATTCCAAGACTTCCTCGATTCATGGGACAAATAACTTGGATATCGCGTATAGGGTCGAATTGGAACTTGGCTGGGATTCTTGTTTTAACCATATCTAACAGAGTAATAGTAATCCTTTCTGGTGTATCCCGGTCGATGAAAAAGAAGTCGCTGTTGGAGATGTTTTCATTCTCTGGCATTAAGCCTTGGTTGATTCTGTGGGCCGTGGTGATGATTCTGCTATTTGCTGCCTGACGAAACACTTCGGTTAAACGAACAACTGGAACAATTTCACTCTTAATCAGATCTCCCAACACCATTCCTGGACCAACTGAAGGCAATTGATCAACATCTCCTACAAGCATCAGACTGGCGTTTGATGGTAGGGAACGCAGCAGGTTGTTCATTAAGGGCACGTCCACCATTGAAACTTCATCTGCCACCAACAAATCACACTCCAAAGGATTCGATTCATTCCTTGTAAATGCACCAGTGGCTGGGTTTATTTCAAGGAGGCGGTGGATGGTTTTTGCTTCAATGCCAGTTGTTTCAGATAACCTTTTGGCAGCTCTTCCTGTTGGTGCGCACAACAGACAACGTATTTTTTTAGCCCTGAGGATCAAAAGAATCGCATTTACCAAGGTTGTTTTACCTACGCCTGGTCCTCCTGTAATGATTAGAATCCTGCTTTGAAGGGCTTGTTTGACTGCTTCCTTTTGCGTTGGAGCCAGTTCTTTCCCTGTTTTCCGCTGGCACCATATGAGAGCTTTTTCTAAGTCGATAGGCGGATGGTTTGGAGGAAGGCTGGCTAACGATTTGATTCGTGCAGCAATTCCTTCTTCTGCACGTTTAAGCTTGGGGAGAAATATTAGGGGGATATCGTTTATTTTTTCCTCCACCAAATCGCCGTCACTTAATGTCTTTTGTAGAGCTTGATCGATTACCTTTTCATCCACTAACAACAGCTTTTCTGCCTCTTCCTTTAACATTTCAACAGGTAAAGCACAGTGCCCATTATCCGTCGCTTCCAAGAGAACATGGCTCAATCCCGCACAGGCACGTAAAATCGAATCAAAAGGAATACCCAGCTTTTGCGCAATTTGGTCTGCCGTTTTGAATCCAATTCCACGAATATCCTTGGCCAGACCGTATGGATTCTCTCGGACTTTCTCAATGGCTGTCTCTCCATAGGTCTTGTAAATCCTGACGGCTCTGCTTGTGCTAACGCCATTGGAATGCAGAAATACCATAATCTGCCTGATGACCTTTTGTTCAGCCCATGCGTCTTTGATCTTCTTCCTACGTTTTGGCCCTATACCGTCAATCTCTTCAAGTCTGGCCGAAGTATTTTCTATGACGTCAAATATCAATTCCTTGAACTTTTCGACCATCCTTCCTGCATAGATAGGACCAATTCCCTTGACCATGCCGCTGCCCAAATACTTCTCGATTCCTTCAAGTGTTGTGGGGGGAGTGGTTTTGAGAATGTCAGCCCGAAATTGCAGCCCGTATTCCTTGTCTTGAATCCATTTTCCTTGTGCCGTCACCCATTCCCCAGCATTCACCTCAGGCAACGATCCGACCACAGTTACCAAATCTCGATACCCCTTGGCTTTGATTCTGATGACAGCCCAACCGTTCTCTTCATTGAAAAAGGTGACACGCTCAATTAGGCCTGAGAGACTTTCTGGTATGATGTCTTCCACCTACTTTAAAAACGATGCTTGGTTAAGGTGGTGTTCCTGGAAGCGAAATAGTGAATACAGCGGGAGATGGTGGATTACTCTTGAAATGTAGTTTATCAATTCCAGCGGTCCATGAGGCATCTTCCAGCAGTGCGATATTCTGATTGGTCGCACAAATGAGAACGACAACATTGGTAGCATCATGGTGAATTAGTACGTGAACATGCTGAAATGCGCGTGCCAAATCAGGGTTTTGTTTATAAACCTCGGTAACAACCTGATCGTCAAGCAGTGGGTGTTTGGGATCTGGATATCGAACAAAAGCCTGAATTGCTGGAGTGAGTTTCTCTAAGGGGGTGATTAAGCCATCCGGATGGGAATATTGGCTGGTTGTATAAGCCGTAAGACAGCCAGCGACCACCAAGCAAGCTAAGGCTGCCATTATGTAAAGTCTGATCGTTTTCATAAATCAGGCCCAGTAGATAGAATTGGCGTGTTCATCAATACCGGTATCTAGATCACCATTTTTCAAGGTCAGCATGTTTGCACTCCCATCGATTGACAGAGCAGCCCCAAGTTGATCCCATGCGTCTTTCACATTGGACTGAGCTTTAGCAAACACCTGGTCATAGTGAATCTTAGTTCCCTGCGGTGTTTGGAGGTTTTTAATATAATCATCATTAACAGTCTTCGGATAAACTAGTGCCTCTTGTTCTAAAATATGTCTAGCCAGCGGGGGAAAAACTCCTCCACGTTGAGCAACATTGTCTACGATTTCGACAAACTTTCTATGCCATTCATCTGGTTGGGGAGGGCCATCGGGCAACACTACATTCAGATTCTGCCGAGCCTCACCAAGAGAAATTGATTGGAGCGTCTTATTCCACACGTCGGCCACCGCAAGGTTGAGTTTGCTGTGATCCTTTTCATCCGAACAAGCAGCAATACCACAATCTCTGATATAATTGGCGTCCTTGATGTTACCGAATCCAAGCTTTTTAAAAATATAAACGTCTTGGTTTAACTCACAAAGACGATGGTGAGTTTTGTTCTGTGCATAAGGACCGACCTTCATTTGAATCACTGGATGAATAGTCATGTCAGTGACCACATGAGCAGTGAATCCAAAAAGCCAAGCGATGCAACGTTGTGTGTCTGGCATATCGGGGTTCATGCTGCGGACCAAATCGGAAGCATGACGAATAAAATCAGCTGTCTTCCAATAGTGCATGATATTGGCCCATCCCTCAGCGTTTCCATCCAAAAGTGTCAAATAGGGGTAATCGGGACTTACTGCACCGAGTTCGCAGAATTTTTCGTTGACCATTAACGCACGCTTCATTGAGGGCGTTAGAGAAGTTATCGTATCCAGAGTATTGGTATCCCGACAAATGGAATAGACCAAGGAGATGTGTGCGTATGTTCCAGCCATAAATTCTGGGATGATCAAATCAACTTAGGTTAATGCCAAGCTTTGATCGATTTTGCTCCTCTTACAAGAAAAACAGGATTAGATCATCAGAATTGTTTTAGCGAATAAAGTAATGGTCAAAAACAGGCTCTTTTACGTCTCCACCACCTTTGTTTTAATTCCAACCCATATTCCATCGTTTGCCTTGCCCACGATAAAAACGTCTTTTTCCACACTACCAATTTTATGGACCGCCGTTTGACTGAGATTTTTATCGATGTAGACTTTGAGCATCATGAATCTCTTGACCTGAGCCTTTTCCTCTTCTTCATGCCACTTCTCTGCTTTGGCTTTCGGCCCCAGAAATTCTTCTACGGTGACGGTTTCTACAGCATCCTTGCTCGTATTCTCCTTCGGATTGCTACTTTTCCACTCAACAACCTCGAATGGAGCATCTGTCTCGCTCTGACAAACGAGCCCGACAATCAGCTTTTTTAAGTCTTCCTTTACACTCATGGAACCTCATTTCGAGAAGAACTTGTATCCTGTCAACTTCTCCACTTCTTCAACTGTGGTTTTGTAAGGCTTCCAATCCTCTCCAACTCCCATCTTGTTTGGCATGATCACCGCTATTGTCTTACTCAAGTCCGGTTTTTCATCGGCCCCTGCAATTACGATGATCTTCCAGCAACATGCAGGAACAGTGACTTTTCTAGACTTTCCAATGTCCTTTGCTTCGCCTTCACTTCCTTCACCACCAATGCCAGCAGGACCACAGATCACATGAACATGCACTCCCTTTTGTACCATTCTACGACTATAGGCCTCCAGCTTCTCCCATGCCTTGCGATTGAGGTCTGGGGATTGAGGCACCATATTTGCCATCGTAAAAGTTGCTCGGCTGGTTTCTATGGTTGAACTGCGATCTTCGTGGTTGCACATGTGTCCTCTGTCAAATCCCGTTTTGTTGTAGTCTCGAGGTAAAACTCGCTTAAAACTACGAGGGAGGTCTTCATCAGGGTAAAACTCAACACGGGGAGCTTTACCTATGTCGTTTTTCTCAAGAGACCAGGCAACCCAATTTGGAGTCCCCTTGTCGTTGTTGTAAGACATGGTGAACTCTTTTCTTTCCACCAGGTAATTGGTCTGGTTGGTGTTGGCTTCGCTTGGGTTGATGAATGGCCAGTCTTTGTTTTTCCAATCAGCAGCCAAGATATTCAGGCTTACGGTTAGCAATAGGGCTGCCGTAATCAATCGTTTGAAAGGAATAAAGTTTATATTCATTTGTATGTTCCGTTTAGACCAGTTCTACACATTTAAACTAATTCATTGCCTTGGTTCATAGAAAGTGAAGTTCATCTTTTTAGTTCACTTTTCACAGTATCAATGAGTATTCCAAATCGAATCTAAATCATCATTATCCAATGCTCGAAGTTTGATTTCCTTACCACCCAAATCAATTGCTTTTTTTAGCCATATTTCTGCCTCTGGAATACGTTGAAGTTTACAACATACACAAGCCAGTTGATAGGTAATTTCTCCGTTCTTTGGAAACTCTTTAGAGGCAGAGAATAATATGTTATAAGCCTCGATATTCCTGTTTAGGCTTTGCAGATTGATCCCAAGGTTTATTGACGATTTTGGATTCTTGGGAGCGAGTTTCTGTAATGCCTTAGCAATTTCGAGTGCCACATCCCATTTCTTCAGGTTGGCGTAAATTTGCCATCGAATCTCCAGAACCTTCGGATGTGCTCTTGCCTGCGGTGTAATCTCCTCCAGTTCATTATTAGCCTCCAGGAACGCATTAAGACCACACCAGCCTTCAGCGGCTTTAAGGTGACGCTGGTCTTCTGGGGAAAAGAGGATCATGGGGCCAGACATCAAGCACGCTTCTTCAATTTACCTCTGACGTATTGACTGTAGAGGTCCGAAGGATTATCTGCAACCAGTTCGGTATATCCACACTCGCCACAAATATTTGCCTTCAATGTCGCTGTAATTGATCCCTTAAACACCCATGCTTCGGGATTGGTATAGCCGACGAAAGCTTGGAGCATGCCAGGTGAGCCTTGCCCTTGGTCGAGCATTGTTGCAAGCGGAATGATTTTCTCAGAGCCACACTTGCTACATTTCAGATTCATAGTCGTTTTTCGTTTTTACGATCACCAACTGCTGACAAATCTCGGTTATGTTGCTCCGACCTTGGTCTGACAACAATTACAAATGAAACGCAGATTTGGAGCCCCTTGTTATTTCAATTAGATGAACGGTATTTAATGGAGAAATCCAAGCCAAGCTAATCCGATTTGATTACCTGAGCCCTACTTTTTCATGAATTACCATCAGCTCGCCCCCTGGAAGAAAAGGAGGTGGTGGGTGGTAGATTTCATCCCAAAGCACATTGCGCTCTTGCTGCCTTTTTGCTTTGGGTAAGCAACGCTCATATTCTGAGCGTAAGCTTTCAGCGGATGCTTTTAATCGAGAAACGTTTTTTTCAATAGCAGGCCATTGCCATATTTCCATCGTCTTCAGTTCCTTAAAAAAAGCATCAAACGCCTCTACAAATTTTAGAGGAGACCGCTGCCGATTTCTGAACTTGACCAACAAGATCGAGTGCTTTTCCTGGAAAGATTTGAAGATATCTGCCTGAAAATCATCTAGCTCATAGTCATCTGAATCTGTGATACTCATGTGTTTGTAAAGTGTTCAGTGCTGAGTTATTTATTCAACAACATCAAATCGTAGAAAAAATCTCATATATCCGTTGTGACCGAATCCCAATTCTGATCCATGTAACCGATCAACCAATTCAAAACGTAGTGCCATTCAAACAGGACTTCCTCGTTGAGTTTTGCAGGAGATGATTTTTCATGAATACGAGCGTCAACAGCTGCCCAATGGTAACGATAAATGAGGTCTGCTTTGTCGAGAATTTCAGCCGTATTCCTCAGTTTGGCATTCTTGATAAAATCTTCAGTAGTCGTATGGCTGAGAAATTTGGCTGTTTTCTCCACGTCGCATTGCTGCTCAGGTCTCCCAAGATCGTCCACGTATCCCAAAGCCCATAGCAGTACCCAGTAATCTTCATGTCGCCAAGTGAATTTTATACGATCCTTCTGGGATGGGGTAGCCTTCTTCATAAAACTCTCCTCCTCGGGACTAAAGAACGAAGCAGCACCATAATCATCAACCAATCTATCGACGTTTGTTTGATCTAATCCTTCAGCTTTTACGGCAGTTAGAATTATGGCTATGGCTCTTTTGGCAACCTCTTCCTTCATACGCCTTTTTGCCACCTTGGAATCTCCGATGACAGGCAGGTAAGGGTTGATTGGCACCCCTTCCTCTCGGAGAATCGCCTCAGACCTATCTTTGCGATCTTGGGCCTCCGCTGACGGTTTGATGCGTTCTTGGGCTTGGATTTTCTCCTTGCGAGCCTTGGTTGATTGGTCTGTTTGCTTTGAATCGGGAGAACAGGCAGACACAAACACAAGGACACCAACCATCATCAATTTGAAAATGGTTTGGCGCATGAGGGAGATTTTGAAGACTTTAGTTTGGCAGGCAAGCGTTTTTGTTGAGAGGTGGCGGTGTGGTTTAGATTTTTCGGTCTCTAAAACGTCAACAAAACCGTCCATAGAGACATTCGAAGCCGTGAGTAATTCAGTTCTGTGAGTGAACAACGAAGGCATTACCAGCGTTTGGATGAGGTAATTGCAAGCGTAATTAGCTCTTACTGGATTCTATTGTTCCATCCTGTTTAGTCAATGTGATGTCAGGCATTTTGTTCATTGCCTGCCGCTTGGTGTCCATTTCAATGTGAGTGTAATTTCGACTCACAGCTTCAGATTCGTGTCCAATAATGTCTCTGGCTACCACGTCCGAAACTCCGGCGTTTTTAAGTAGGCTCGTTGCTGTGTGACGTAAAGCGTGGAAAGAAATATCCGATTGGATTCTACGGGCCCCCCTGCCCTTGTGGACGCTTGAAGCCTGGTGAGTTCGTACAACGACGAGACCACAAGAACCCATGAGGTCATAAAACTGATTGGAAAGCCAAGTACTTTTCTTCTTGAATAGGCTGGGGCAAAGCGGCTCTCTTGGATCATCGCTGCTCGGCAGATTTTCAAGTTGTTTCTGCAGGGGGGTAGCTATCGGAAGGATTTGTGTCCTACCAGTTTTTTGTGTCGTTACGGTAATTTCGCCATGCTGCAAATCCAGATTTGCCCAAGTCAGTGACGCGATATCGCCCATTCGCAACCCAGTGTAAAGACCGATAAGAATCATCGTTTTCCAGTCTTCGGTAGCGTTCTCAAGTAATTTTCTGAGTTCCCCTAACGTAAAAGCCCTTCGTTCATGCTTATCGCTCCTTGCAAGGTTGTCAACGAACTTGGCAGGGTTACTTTCAATATGTTTGCCCATAACCGCCTTCCCTAAGGCAACACGAATTACTTTCAGATGTGTATTCACCGTGCCGGTTGAGACTTTTGCAGCCAATCTATCACGATATGCCTGGATATCCTCGCTTCGCAAGCTTGCAAGACTAGAGTTTTTCTTGGCTCCAAGAAATGCCAAGAAAGACTCGACAATTCCGCTGTATCGGACTGCTGTTCCTGGAGATGTCACCAATGCCCGTGACTTCATCCAAGATTGAAAATAGCTCGCAACCGTGAACCGGGTCATCTCTCCGCCTGAAGACTCCACAATTTCAGAAACAACAGATTCAATCAGAGTGCGGGCTTTCTCCTCCGATAGTCTCCCCTTGCTTGCCAAAGTTGCTGCTTTCTGAAAACCATTGCAAACAATCTCGGCTTCCTTCCTGTTGGTGGTTTTGGTTGTCTTGCATCGTCGGACACCATTCCCGTCACAATAAAAGCAAAACCAATTGGGTTTGCCGGATAATTTATGAACGCTCGCCATCTTGGTATAACGTTAAAGTATAACATCCATGGTCGTCAAGACTGTCCAAATATGTCGTTTTTCCTAATAAAACAATGATTTTTCCTATACAACTCGCCATGAGGGTTCGATTCCCTTCACCCGCTCCAAATCACAATTCCCCAATAAAATTAGTTTTTTTACTGTTCCACGTATCCTCTTCGACTGCTGGTATGAAAGAAGTTAAGCAACTGTGACCAGGGGCAGCAAACCATTTGGTTGATGGCTTCGATCACCTCGGAATTTTCATAACGTTCGTATCCAAACCTTTGGCGCATGTGTGTCCAGTTCTTTTGTTCCACATGGGCGTTATCGTCCTTTTTGTAGGGGCGGTGGAGGCGCAGGTCCACCGGTACCGGACGGTTGAGAAAGTAGTGCCAAAGGTGGAAGGTGAGGAATTCCGAGCCGTTGTCCACATTGAAGCCACGCAGGGTGAAAGGCAGTGTTTTCTCCACTTCCTTGCCCCGGTCGATTACTTCTTGCGTGCCTTTGTTCCAGACTGCGCGGTTCTCGGTCCTCTGGCTGTAAACGTCTGTAAGTGCGGGGCTCCAGACAAAATCACCAGCCAGAGAGTTGCTACAATGAGCAACGGAATCGGCTTCCAAGTAACCAGGCTGGTGAATGTCATCATTGCTTGTTCGGATGGGAATCAGATGCCGGAGTCGGGGAGCAGCCGGACGCGTTCCACAAAGCCCTTGGCCTGCAAGCGGGTTTTCTTTAGGAGTCGATCCATGGTCGCCAGGCTGATGGCCAGAAGGTATTTCTGTTTTGATGTAAGCCCAATAAAGTCGAATTTTTCCTCGCTAAGCATTATTATGAGTGGCCCACCCCTCCCCCTCTTTCCTTTTCGGTTAGGTTTAATTTGAGTCAATTCGTAGAGGGAAAATTCCAACAAAGACGCTGGATTCCCGGTTTTGCTTCAGGTAAATTAAGACGGTATGTTTGAAAACACCAAAGTCCAGTTGGAAGCCTCAGCAAACAAGTTAGTTAACTTACGGAGGTTTCTTTGACGTCCCAGGCGCGCAAAAACGTCTGGCAGAACTTGAAGCTTTGATGGCAGAAAAGAATTTCTGGGATAATCGCGAAAAAGCACAGGGGTTCATTGACGAGTCCAGTTCTCTAAGAAAGAAAATCGAGCCCTTAATCAAGGCAGAACGACAGGCCGATGACATCCGCGTCATGATCGAGCTTGCGGAAGCAGAACCCGAGGCTGAACAAGCGAAACACGAGACGGACATCAATCGTGACCTCACAGCTCTGGCAACTGAATTAGAAGGACTTGAGCTCAAGGTATTTCTTACCGGTCCTCACGATAAAAATAATTGCATTCTCAGTATCAATGCAGGTGCTGGCGGTACGGAAGCTTGCGACTGGGCAGAAATGCTCTTGCGCATGTATCAACGGTGGATTGAACACCGGGGATGGGAATCAGAAGTGACTGATATGCTTCCGGGGGAAACTGCGGGCATCAAGAGTGCCACACTATTCATCACTGCTGAATTTGCCTATGGCTTTTGCAAGGCCGAGCGCGGAGTTCATCGTCTCGTTCGCATCTCTCCTTTCGATGCCAATAAGCGCCGCCACACGAGTTTTGCCAGCGTGGATTGCATCGCGGAAATTGCTGAAACGGATGCAAACATCGTGATTCCTCCCACCGAGTTGCAGGTTGACACCTATCGATCGGGCGGTAAAGGCGGCCAAAACGTCAACAAGGTGGAAACTGCTGTTCGTATCACCCACATTCCAACGGGAATTGTTGCGGCTTCACAAAGCCAGCGTTCTCAACACCAAAATCGTGAAACCGCCATGCGGTTATTGATTTCGAAAATTTATGCGAAACGCGTTGATGAACAAAAGGCAGACTTGGAACGTTTCTACGGTGAAAAGGGAGCCATCAGTTGGGGAAACCAGATTCGCAGCTATGTTTTTCAACCCTACCGGATGGTGAAGGATCTCAGAACTGGAGTGGAAACCAGCAATACGCAAGGAGTCATGGACGGTGAGCTGGATCCGTTTGTCAACGGCTGGCTTCGCGCAGGATGTCCTCTAAAACGCATGTCTGGAATCAAGGACGAAGAAGAGTAATCATGAACATTCTTGAAACGATTGTCATAGAAAAGAAGAAAGAGGTGGCCCGTCTGGGCACCGCCATTCCCTCTGTTGCTGATTTGGTGACAGCAATGAATCAGCGTGGTGATCGCAGAGACTTTCTGGCATCGCTTCAAAGACCAGTCAACGGCTTCATTTCCCTCATTGCGGAAGTTAAAAAAGCCTCCCCTTCCAAAGGATTGATTTGCCCGGATTTTGATCCCGTCCGCATTGCCCGGGATTATGAATCTGCTGGAGCCAATTGCCTCTCTGTGCTCACCGACCAGCACTTTTTCATGGGGTCGCTGGAATACCTGAAACAAATCCGTGAAGCCGTCAAACTTCCCCTGCTCCGAAAGGATTTCATCATCGACGAGCGGCAAATCATGGAAGCGATCGCATGGGGAGCCGATGCCATTTTGCTAATTGCGGCAATTTTGAGCGATGAAGATCTCGCTCGCTTTCACAACATGGCACAGGAAGCCGGATTGGCAGCCTTAGTTGAAGTGCATGACGAAACCGAATTGGCCCGGGCGCTGGCCGTCGGAGCCAAATTGATCGGTGTCAATAACCGAAACCTGAAAACATTCCTCGTCGACCTTGCAGTCACTGAACGTCTGGCAAAACATATTTCCAGTTCGAAACCTGCTCCTGTCTTGGTTTCAGAAAGCGGCATCCATAATCGCGACGATGTCGTAAGACTTCAACGCGCTGGAGCTAGAGCGCTCCTCGTTGGCGAATCCCTGGTAAAATCTCCCCACGGGATTCGCGGAAAAGTGGCTGAGCTTCTTTCTCTGCCTTGAAGGCTTTCAGTAAAATTAGAGCTGTTTTTTTAATTAACCCATGTGGTTACTGACCGAAGCAAACAAAAGGCCCCCACCCTTGGGGTTCCTTTTCTAGCCCCAGTTAGGTGGAAAAAGGTTTTTGTTTGAGTATCAGCGCTTAAAGGGCGATTGTAATAAGTGTCAAGATGAGACGCGAAACCGATTTTGTGTTGGAAAAAGCCGCGTGGCCGGCATTGGTGCTTGAGGAAACCGGAGTAATTCGGAGAGCAAACAGCGCTGCACTCCGGTTGTTGGGCCCGTCATTAACCCCTCCTACTTCTTCGCTTGCCGATTTTTGGGGTGATAAAGATGCTTTTTCAGCACAGGAATTTTTTGCTCGGGCAAAAAGCCAGGCGTGCCCAACAGTTTTACGACTGGCAAATGGTCAAACCCGGCAGTTTGCGGCTCATTGCACCCCCGTCTTGCGCGACTCTCAACCCTTTGTCATCCTTCAATTTATGGAGAGTGCTGGGGCCGCTTCTCCACAAGTCACATTCCCGTCGTCGCTCGTTCAGGCAAAGCCCCAGCCAGTCGACAAGCCTCTGCCCGTATCTGCGCCACAAGCGGCTCAGGTAAAGAACCATGAAGACTTTTCAGATGAGTTTATTGAAAAGAGCATCGTGTTTGAAAACTCCCCCTGGCCGGTCCTGCTGATTCAAAATCATGGAATGATCCTCAGTGCCAATCGCGCTGCAATCGATGCATTTGGCACCAATATTTCAAAAACAGGCGCCCAATTCACCTCCCTTTGGCTTTCGGCAAACCGTCAACCGCTTTTGGATTTCCTCATGGATCCAAAAAATGAGCTACACGGTCCGTTTCGCTTAAAAACTGGGTTACCCTCGCTTTTCTCAGTTGTGGCCTATCATCCCTCACCGGAATTTGTCGTTGCTCAACTATTCGAACCTTCATTTCACAGTTTCTCCAGTTCATCGGCCTCATCAAAACCTTCCATTGCTCAGTCATCAGGAGAACATCTGCCGGAAAACAGCTCTGGAGTTCCATCTGGGACAGCCGAAAATCCACTTTTCCATAAACAGAAACTGGATTGTGCCCTGCAACTGGCACGTTCAGTCTCGCTGGATTTTAATAATGCGCTTACCAGCATCCTGGGATACACGTCGCTATTGCTGAGCAAAATTGAACCAAACAATCCGTGGCGTGAATCGCTGGTTGAAATTGAAAAATCAGCCTCCAAAGCCGCGGAAATTGCGAATGATCTGGCCAACTTCAGCAGGCAGGAAAAGGATAATAAAGTTCAGATGGCAGGAAACCTGAACATGTTATTAGAGCGAGCTGTTGATGTTTTCAAGGCGGATAACCCAAATGTAACATGGGCAATGCAACTGGAACGACGGCTCTGCACTGCCAATTTTGACGAAGCAAAAATGCAGCAGGCTTTTGTCAAACTCCTTGAAAACTCCATTCAATCTTTCAAGTCAGGTGGCCACATTAGTCTGCAAACCCTGAATTTGGAATTAACAGAAGCCACGCAGGATCGGACAGCCAAGCTGAATCCTGGAAATTATGTTTGTGTTGAAATAGCGGATAATGGACAGGGAATTCCCGCGGAAGTCCTGCCACGGATTTTTGAACCATTCTTCACCACCAAAGGGAAAGACCACCGGGGACTTGGATTGTCCTGGGTTTACGGAATCGTCACAAACCACGGTGGCGGCGTCGCAGTCTCAAGTCAGGTCGGCACTGGAACCTCCGTGCGCCTTTACATTCCGGCAAACAAAAAAATCGTCCGCAGCAATGTCCCTGTCATTACTGATATGACGGGGCATCAGACCATTTTAATCGTCGATGACGAAGACCTGTTGCTCACCATGGGACAACGAATCCTCTCGACCTACGGTTACAACGTCATCACGGCAAACAACGGTTCAAAGGCGCTCGACATTGTTGTAAAAAAGGAACGTCCCATTCATTTGATGGTGACAGATCTCGTCATGCCAGGCATGAGCGGTCGCGAACTCACCGAACGCGTTCTAAAAGTCTCGCCACAAACGCGCATTCTTTGGACCAGCGGTTACGTGCGCGGCAGCAGTGCTGCTGAAAACGACGCCTACTTGCAAAAGCCCTTCACCAGTCAAGATCTCTTGCGCAAAGTGAAGGAAATATTGATGTACACTCAGTCTTAAATCGATTTAATCTTCAAAGTAATGTCCGTAAAAATTAAAATATGCGGAATAACCAACCTTGCAGATGCCCTAGCCGCATCTGATGCAAAAGCCGATATGATCGGCTTCATGTTTTACGAAGGGAGCAAGCGCCACATTACAGTGGAGGCTGCAGAAGGGATTTCCCGTCAGATCCGCCCCGATATTCTCCGCGTCGGCGTGTTCGTCAATCCAACCGAAGAATTGGTCAAGACTGCCATTCAACGTTGTGGATTGGGTCTGCTTCAATTTCACGGTCAGGAACCCCCAAAATTCTGTCGTCGGTTTGGAGTCATGAGCATGAAAGCGTTTCGCATCAAGGACGCCTCCTCGCTCAAATCCATTCCTGAGTATGACACAGACGCTTACTTGCTTGACAGTTATGTTTCCGGCCAAGTTGGTGGAACTGGAGAAAAATTCAATTGGGAGATTGCTGCTGAAGCAGCGAAGTTTGGACGTCCCATTTTCCTAGCAGGCGGGTTAACCCCGCAAAACGTGGTCCAAGCCATTCAATCTGCTACCCCCTTTGCTGTTGACGTATCAAGCGGAGTTGAAAGTGCTCCGGGGAAAAAGGACTCAAAAAAAATCCGCGAGTTTATCAATGCCGCACGCAGTGTCTGAACAAAATTCTCAATTACACTCAAGCCATGAAAACTTCGTCTGAAAGGTGACTTTTTCTTTCAGAAACGTTCTTCAAAATCCCGTTCTCGTCGTCATACATTAGACCTCATAATTTCATTTTATTTTTCGCGTTTTCCAAGTAATCTTTAACTTGATTTGCGAGTGAACTCATGAACAACCCCGACAAAAATAGTGAAAAGAACACGCGACGGCAGTTCATAGAACACGCCGTTGTCGGCGCTTCCCTGGTCGGCTTGGGCAGTGGCACTGCCCTGCTGGCAGATACTCCGAGCGCTCCAGTGGCAGAACGTGCTCTTGGCAAGGAATTTGTCTATGATGTTTCCCCCTTGGTAAAAGTTGATCCCGAACTCATTCGATATGAAGAGGAGACTTCCATTCAAACGGGAGTGAAAGAGTTGCGCTCTGTTGCAATTGCACCAGATCAGCGAGTCTATGTGGCCGGAGATCAGAATGTTCAGATTTTCGGAATGAAGGGAGAAGCGATGGGGAAGTTCGACCTGGCAGATCGTCCCCGATGCCTTTCCATTAATGAAGATCGTTTTTACAAGCAAAGGCTATATGTCGGAATGACACGTCATATCGAAGTTTTTGATCTCGATGGAACACGCCTTGCAAAATGGGAATCTCTGGGAGAAAACGCGGTAGTTACATCCATTGCTGCATCAAAAAATGACGTTTTCGTAGCTGACGCTGGGAACCGCGTGATCGTGCATTTTGATCTTTCCGGAAAGAAATTAGGTCTGATTGGAAAGAAGAATCCAGCCAAGGACATTTTGGGCTTTGTTGTTCCAAGCCCCTATTTCGAAATCAATGTTGGGGAGGACGGTCTTCTGTGGGCGGCAAATCCGGCCCGGCATCGATTGGAAGCATACACTTTTGATGGAGAGTTCAAGACCGCGTGGGGAGAAACAAACAATGCCGTCCAAGGATTTTGCGGATGTTGCAATCCAATTCACTTTACACGCATGGCTGGAGGGCAATTTGTCACCAGTGAAAAAGGACTTCCTCGCGTTAAAGTTTACTCACCAGAGGGCCAGTTACAATGCGTTGTTGCTGCACCGGATAGTTTCCCTGCCCTGCTAAAAAATCCCAGGATAGCCAAGCCCTGCATGAGCCTTGCGGTGGATGCCCGGGGACGAATATTGCTGGCTGATGCAAACACCTGCACAGTGCGAATTTTCAGTCTTAAACCTTCGTCCAATAAAAAAGCATGACCTCGGATTTCAACAAGCTTCAGGGACGCCGTGAATTTTTTCGCGGTGTTGTCCGCTACTCAATTCTGGGAGGGGCATTGATCGTTGGCGGGGTGCTTTCTGCACGCCAGGGGCAATCCCGCTGTGAAAGACCCGTGGTCTGCCGGGATTGCGCGGTATTCAGAAACTGTTCTCTCCCCCAGGCTGAAGCCGCCAGAAAACAAGTCTTGTAAATATGCCACTCCCCGCAAAAACAATTCAGGAAAGCCCCTCCCGTCGGGAGTTTTTTGGAAGCGCATTTCGTGGCGCGTTTCTCTTTGTTCTGGGAATGTCAACCACGGCACTTACGCGACGCGCCCAGACTCAGAAAACGGTCTGGCAGATTGATCCAGAAAAATGCACGCAATGCGGAAAATGCGCAACAACCTGTGTGCTCGAAGAATCCGCAGTCAAATGTGTTCAACTGCATAAAATGTGCGGTTACTGCAAATTATGCACCGGCTATTTTGAACCGGAACCCATTGGCCTCACAACCGCTGCTGAAAACCAGATTTGTCCCACAGGTGCCATCAAGCGCAAGGCGCTTGAAGATCCTTATTATGAATACACCATTGACGAGCCACTCTGCATCGGCTGCGGAAAATGCGTCAAGGGATGCGTCCTCTTTGGCAACGGGTCCTTTCACCTTCAAATCCGCCACGATCGTTGCCTTAATTGCAATGAATGTTCCATTTCCAAGAATTGTCCATCAGATGCCATTCATCGGGTTCCCGTCAGCGAACCTTACATTTTGAAGGATAGGGAGCAAAAGGCATGAGAATGGGTGCGTTTTTCAAATGGCTCTGCCTGGCTCTGACCGGGCTTTGTGTCAATGTAGCTTACGGTGTGGAACGTTTTCCGCCGCCAGAATTCGAGGAAGGCTACAAAATGCCGACTCCGACACTCCCCGCTCCCCGGCTTCAGTCTCTGGAATGGCTTGATGTGCTTGTGCTCTTCGTGGCACTCGTGCTTTCCACTTATTTTGTCCTGAAAAAACGCTCGCGACGTTGGGTTCTCGGACTCGGAATTTTTTCGCTACTCTATTTTGGTTTCTATCGGAAAGGTTGCATCTGTGCAATCGGATCCATTCAAGACGTGGCATTGGGCCTGTCAAACAGCGGTTATTCCGTGCCCATAGCCGTTCTCGCATTCTTTTTGCTTCCCATCATTTTTGCGCTGTTTTTCGGTCGAAGCTTTTGCGGTGCCGTTTGTCCACAGGGTGCCATTCAAGATTTATTTCTGCTCAAGCCCATTCATCTCTGGCCCTGGCTGGAACGCGCTCTGCGCATGATTCCCCCCATTTACCTTGGGGCCGCCATTCTTTTTGCCGCAACTGGTTCCGCGTTTATCATTTGCGAATACGATCCTTTTGTCGCCTTGTTCCGCCGTTCAGGAACAACTGGCATGTTGTTTCTGGGAGCACTCTTTCTGATCGTTGGAGCCTTTATTGGGCGTCCCTATTGCCGATTTTTCTGTCCTTACGGGACGTTGCTCAGCTGGGTATCACGCTTCTCCAAGTGGAAAGTCACTCTTTCCCCAAACGATTGTCTCCAGTGCGCAATCTGTGACACAGCGTGCCCTTACGGAGCCATCGCAACCCCGGCACAACCTGCTCCGAAAACACACAAAGGCCAGCTTGCTTTTGCAATCATTCTAATCCCCATTTTAGTCGCTCTCGGATTCTGGTTGGGAAACCGCATTGCCATTCCACTCTCAAAAGTCAATCCGACTGTCGCCTTGGCTGAGCGTGTGGTTGCTGAAGACTCTGGAAAAATCAAGGGAACAACAGATGCCAGCACTGCATTCAGGGCCACTGGCAAGCCGGTTTCTGAATTGACAACACAAGCACTTAAAGTGAGGGAACGCATCACACTGGGAGCTGGACTTTTCGGAGCTTTTGTTGGACTTGTGTTTTCTCTTCGACTCCTTTCGCTTGCCCTTTCTCAGCCAAACAAAATTTATGATCCCGATCCCGCCAACTGCGTCTCCTGCGCCCGTTGCTACAATTTCTGTCCGCGAGAATTGACACGTGTCAGGAAACTGGTGCGGAAACCTGTCACGGCACCTCCAACAGCTCCGGCAGTTACAACTTCACCCAAAGTAAATTCCCCGTCGAACAAGCCGGCTTAAGTCATGGAAACAACAAACGAAAAAAATTTACCGCGAGTGCAATCGGCTGCTCCAGAGTCCCCATCCACTCCCATCTGGATTTCCCGCATTGCCGCCGTCTTTAGCATCGTTCTATTGGCGATTCTCCTTATTAATTACTTTCAGGCAAAATCCTCTGAACTGCTCGACAACAAACAGCTTGCTGGTTTAAAAACCGCCCTTGTCAAAACGCCGACCAACGAAGCCTTAAAAAAGCAAGTTCGTGAATTGGATCAACAACTGCGAGAAAAGCACTTTCGTCATACAGCCCTAGCCAAAAGCGGCGCGTGGTTGCTTTTTGCGGGCATTGCCGTTTTTTTCATTTCTTACAAGCCGGTTGTAACGCGCAAAAAACTACCCAAGCCTGTCAAGTTGACTACTGAACAATACGCTCAGGAAAAACATCTGACACGCATTGGAATTTGTGCCATGGGAACGCTCTCTGCCGTTGCTGCCTTTGCTCTCTCTCTAAATGCGGAAACGAACCTGCAAACGGCAAAGGCCTCTCCAGACAGCGCAAAAAGAGGCAATGCGGATGCCAAAGCATCTGTAGCGTCTCTTCCACCGTTTCCGACTGCTGAGGAATGGAAAAAGAACTGGCCTCGCTTTCGCGGGCCCTCAGGCTCCAATATCTCGGCCTACACCAATGTGCCCTCAAAATGGGACGTCAAGACAGGCGAAAACATTCTCTGGAAAACCGAAGTCCCCATTTCTGGGCCAAGCTCGCCCGTTGTTTGGAACGACCGAATTTTTCTCACAGGAGCGGATGAGACCAATCGTGAGGTCTATTGCTTTGATTCGGATGGCAAATTGCTTTGGAAAAAGCCGGTGAATCCCCAGCGCACAAATCAGGAACCGCCCACCGTTTCGGGAGGTTATGCCCCTTCCACACCCTGCACCGACGGACGTCGTGTTTATGCAATTTTTGCGAATGGAGACATTGCCGCCTTTGATTTCTCAGGCACCCCAGTCTGGTCAAAAAACCTCGGCAAACCCAAGAACGATTACGGTCATGCGACATCGCTGGAAATGTATCAAAATCGCGTGATCGTGCAATTGGACCAGGGGAGTGCGAAGGAAAAACTCTCAAAAATCCTCGCTCTGGATTCAGCAACTGGGACAAATGTCTGGGAAAGTGAACCGCGTCCAGTTCCCAATTCCTGGGCCACCCCCATCCAGATCAACACCGGTCAACGAGACCTCCTGATTGCCTGTGGCAATCCGTGGGTGATCGCCTATGATCCTTCTGTGGGCAAGGAAGTCTGGCGTGCCAAAGCCCTGTATGGAGAAGTGCTTCCATCACCCGTTTATTCATCGGGTGTTGTCTACGTGGCAATCGAAGGGGAAAAACTCAATGCCATTCCTGTCAATGGAACAGGCGATGTCACGACAAACATCCTCTGGTCCGCTGATGAGGGATTGCCTGATATCATTGGACCTCTATGCGATGGAGAACGCGTTTATCTTGTTTCCTCTGCTGGAACAATCACTTGTTACAACGCAAAAACCGGAAAGAAAGTCTGGGATAAAGAACTTGAAACCAACTTCAAGAGTTCAATTTCAGTTGTCGGAGACAAAATTTACGCAATTGCAGAAAATGGAACAGGTTTTGTTTTTCAGGCTGGAAATGAATACAAGGAAATCGCTCGCACAGACCTGGGCGAGGAAACACTTTCCTCTCCAGCCTACGCAGACGGACGCTTCTACATCCGTGGGAAAAAATACCTGTTCTGCATCGCCCCCAAACCATCTGCCGCCAAATAAGTTCCTTTTATCGAATTGCAGCGCAAGGAGTCTGGAGCTCTTTGCGCTGTTCATTGTTTGAGTCGTTCAAAATTCCATCTCTCCCACAACCCATTGCCATTTTTTCTTCCATCACATATTCACAATTCCATTTCATTCCTGAGACTATTTTGTTTTCAACAGTCTCAGGAACCGATGTCGCTGCTGTTTATTTCACAACTCTGATTCTGTAGAACCGGTTGTGCGTTGGATCAATTGAGTTTGTTATCGTAAGCAGATCATCCGCGCCAGTTTTTGGTGTGTCGAGTGCGGTCCAGGTGGATGCAGACAAATCATCCTTGAATTCGACCTGATAGGTGATGCCTTTTTGCAACATCCATTTAAGTGTAAACCGGCCCCCATCAAGAGATGCCGTATGAATGGAGGGCGGTTGGAAAACATGGACAGTAACAGTTTGCGTATCACTTGCACTGGGAACAGCATCATCATGCACAATAACCCGAATTTGATTCGTTGCTGGAGCCACAGTTGGCGTGAAGCTCAAGACACCCGTCGCTGAATCCATGCTTGCTCCAGCAGGACTCCCATCACCAAGAGCGAACTTCAATATTTGAGATGGCGTATCAAGATCCGTTGCTCCCGCCTTTAACGTAAGAGTCTGGCCAAGGAATAGAATTTGATCTGCAAACGGAGCCAAAACAGGTGGATGATTTGTCCAGATATTGGCCGTTCCCGGAGAGGGCTGCGCAAGTTGAAGGATATTGCCAGAACCATCCGTAAACCGTCCCCAACTAACATCCTGCGTCTGTTGTCCAAAGGTCACCGCATCAAGACAGAGCCCCATCGGACTGAACAACGCAATTGAAGAGCCCGCCTTGTTTAATTTGAAATTTGCATGCAGTTCCGCAGTGCCAGTGACACTTTTCTTGTCGGCCCAAACCAAAAGGAAGCCCTTGGGGGCAATCGAGTATCCGGTAGGAATCTTGAATTGTGTGGAATTTGTCACGTCATTGGCAAGGTAACAACCGGCAAGATCCACCGTGTTCGTGCCAAAGTTGTATAGCTCAAACCAATCATCATATTTTCCAGTTATGGGGTTCGTCAGCGTGCTTGTATTGGCCGCCATCCATTCATTGATGGAAATCGTAATGTCTGTTCCCGAATTATCATTCGATGCGCCTGGTGTTGCGTGATACATGCCGTAACGCACAAAACTCTGTCCGTCTGGAATCGAGCCATATGAGGAATTTTCCATGACATTTGTATAGTTGACATAATCCAGGACAAGTGGATTGCCAGAGGCATCCAACTGGCTCAGAGCGATGGCTCCTGTCTCTGGCTCAAGCGTTAGGGCTGCATGAAGTTGATCGCCATCGGTGACTTGATCGATAAGGCCATCAGCCATCACAACCTTGAATTCCCCAGGTTTGACAACTTCACCCGACGGGAATTGCCACTCCATCAGGTTGGTATAAGAAGTGGCAAGGTAGAGTCCATCCAAAGGAACGTTGTTTGTTCCCGGATTGAACAATTCCATCCATTGAACGTGCAGCCCAAAATCATTTGTCAGCCCCGTGACATTCATACTCTGGACCTCGTTAATCCAAAGGGGCTGCAATGCAGGAAAATTGTTTACAGAGCCGTTGATCGCTGCTGGAGTCGGGGTCTTGGCAACCCAGTTGCCAACACGCCAATTATCCTGCAACGGGTCGACTAATTGCAGCGATTTTCCAGTGGATGTCACCGGCCACGGAGCCACGCAATCGTAAACAACTCGTGAGATCAAAGTTTCATTCGTGCCAGTGGTGTCTGGCTGAGCCAGTGAAAGGTCACCAGCAGATTCCAATGTTCCGTCAAATGTATCAAAGATCGGAATCGTTGCGCCATAAGCTGCCGCATAGGCAGAGCGGTTCGCTGCCAAAACAAGGCTTCTCTTTGGAGCCAGAATGGAGCCGCTTGGAAACACATAATTCAGACCGTGGACCTTCCAACCAGACAAGTCAAAAGTAACGCTGCTCGAATTATTAAGTAACTCAACGTATTGGGCATTGGCTACTGAGGGGTTGAACATGATCTCGTTGATTACCACTGTCCCCACTGGGGACACTTGTGGATCGGCATAAACGACTTGCACCGTATTCGCTGCCGACGCGATCGAATTTCCCTTTCGATCAACCCCAACAGCCGTAAAGGAATTGGTCCCGTTTTTCAATGGGATCGTCACTGTCCACCCTGTCAAAGTATTCCACACCAGAGGCCATTCAACACCATTGATAAGAATTGTTTTGATGTTGACTGGAGCAAGGCCGGTAAGGATGGCCGTTCCATTTGTAACAGTCACATTGGAATTCATGGTGAGAGCACTTGTATTGACCTGCTTGAGCTGTGATGTGATGGAATTCTTTGCTGACAGCAGCCAAGCTTTAATGCTTGTAGTGCCTTCCACCGAGAGTTTATTTGCCACAAACATATTGTATTTTGCATCGATCAAAGGCGTGCTGTTGGATGCCGCCAACGGGCCATTCACCAACTCCTGCAAGGCTCTCCAATACATGCGACGGAAAGTTGGATTTGTATAGATTTTCGCCATATTGCTGTCAGAAGAATTGCTCGTAAACAAGTCCTGCCCGGGAGACCAGGAACCCGAGTTGCCAATAACAATGTTGAAATCAAACATCATCAGTGAATAACCTTTCTTCCCGGAGACATATCCGTAAAGATTCTGTGCATTGTTGGCACCAAACGAATCCCAGTTACCCGCGGCATGATTGGCAGCAAACACCCGCATCCAGTTCTCCATGTCTGCAAGATTTTCCATGTTTGCAACGTAATTTGACGAGTTGTAAGAGGATGCCGCATCAATCAAAGTGAATACATTCGTAAAGTTACTCAACGAATCCGGGCTTCGACGCATCTCATAGTTATAACGATAACGCGCCGTCTTCTTCACCTTGCCAGTTGTTGTGTAAGGCATAATCGAGCACCACGCTACATTGTTGTAGCTCACGTAGGTGCCGGAATAGGAGGCAGAAAACTCGAACCATGGCTGCATTTTGAAAAGGAATCCCTTGTCATCGTCCGGGAAATACTCATCCACCATATCCGCATCGGGGCACTGCGTATCCTCCATCAAAGTGGAATTACGGTTTCCATTGACATACACAGCCACGTAACGGCGATTAAGCCACGGGACACCGAGGGCACGCATAAACGTATATGCCAGTTGCTCCCTCTGCAGGCTGGAATCATCCCCCGGGGAATTACCCGGAGCATGAATCTTGTTGAATGAAGTCGCCCCAAGGAATTTGTCGTCATCCGGGAAAACCCACTTAAAATGGCAGGCCTCATATTGCGGATTCCAGTAGTTTTGATGGAAAGGGCTTCCGGCATAACGTCCCCCCATGTTGTAGATAATCCGCTTTCCATTGACAAATGTTCCATCATGCATCTCGTTGCTTAAGTTGGGCAGGTTACTCCACCGATTGATGTTACTCGTGCTCAGCCAATAATGGTAAACGCCAAAACTCGTTTGAGGCATTGAATCCCCAAACATGACAACACACTCGCGATCAGGCGCATTGTCATCCAGCAAGGAAGGGAAACGGCTCTCTTTACCAGAAGCATCCTTCGCTGAAATGACAAATTCCTTCAATGTCTGGTAGTCAGGAGCAGGAATGGTCCCGCTATACACTCCATCCCCTGCAATTGAATCACCACCACTTCCATCATCCGTCATGGAGACTTCGGTATAAACCGAACTTGAATCATCACGGTATCTCAATGTCACCTTTGACACCTTCGATACACCGGCAATCTTGGCAGTCACAGTGACAGAATCAAAATAGTCAGGAACAGCAGGTGAATGGGACACATCGTAAATGGCAGGAGCCGGACTGCTCTCATACCGGCTGTTCGGCAGACCTGGAGTTCCCAAATTGGACGGCACCGTCATGCGTCCAGAAGCCTCATACCAATTTCCCGCCAGACGCAAAAGAACCTCGGGGCACCCGTGCTGCCATCGAGCCTTGTAACGCAACGTCACAGTCTTCCCAGAGGAAAGCGTGTTTTTATTGAGAGTTGCCTGGCACGAATTCACCCCGGTCCATACGCGGCTGCTACAACGAACATGTAATGAATGTCCACTCTGATAGCCTGAATTTTCCAAGCTCGAACGAGTCATGCACCCCATCAAGGACCAGTTGGCCACTCCCGACTCAAAATCCGGATTTTTGACCAGATTCACTGTTGTGCCACCCAGTAGAACTTCCACGTTATCCACCAGGCATTCCCCCTCATCCAATGGACCGAACTGCGCAAAAGCTATGGAAGAACCATCGGGACTGGACCCGCCATTATCCATTGTGCCAGTCGATTCAATCGACGTCCAAGAAGACTTGCTTGTTTCATCACTATCAGCCCAGTTGGCAGCCAGACGATGATTTGCGCGCGGGTCAGTCAATTCAAGACTGCTACCTCCTCCAGAAGCCCAACGTCCCCAACGCCCGCCAGTGCAATATGAAACCTCGTCAACAACAACATAAACCGTATCCGTGCTGTTTCCCGAAGTGATCATTTGTGGCATCGCCAGTGCGACTCTCTCCCCCCCATGTGCCAGTTTTCCTGAGTAATTTCCAACGGTGTTGTTCTCCGTCAGTTGCGAATATTTACCAAAGAGATTGGTCATGTTCCTGGCGATCACCAAATAACCACCCGCCTCAATGGTTGCATTGGTGGGAAACGTAAAGCTTATTCCACTTGTAAATTTCCATCCGGCAAGGTTGACGCTTTTTACACCCTTATTATATAATTCAATATATTGATCATCATCGTTGCCACTGATTGGGTGATACATCAACTCATTGATCACAATATCACGAATCAGAATTCCGCCATTTGGAGCTCCTGGGGTTGTCGTGGTAAGCGGATAAAACTCTCCAGTTCCATTGGGCCAGCGCCCATAGGAACCCCCCGGAACTTGAGGTTCATATTGAAGCGCAGTCAATACCCTCTTTCCATCTGGCTGAACCAAATACAATACGCCGCCTTTTGGTGAAAGTTTGAAACCGAGTTCAGAATCATTCCAAGCAACAAAACCACCTGGGGCAATGGACGTTCCCTTTGGAATCGTGAATCGAGATACATTTTCGTCGGTTGCAAAAGAGGCATCATCTGTCAAAAAACATCCCGATAGATCATTTGTTTCCTGACCATGATTGTATAATTCGATAAAACCTGAGCTTCCTGATATTCCCTCAACAAGTATTTCATTAATGAGAACATCACTTAGTGAAGTCGGATAAAACGGTTCCTGGCATCCTGGAGAACCTCCCGTTTGTTGGCTAATATCCCATGCACGCGGATCCGCTTCACCGTAAGTTGGATCAGTCAATACCAGGGAATGCCCTGTGCCACTAGCCGCCACAGGCCAAGGGTTCAAATCCGAATACGGAACCGTCAAAAGAATTGCCCCCTGTTCGTCAATCAATTGCAGCGAATCTGTTTTCTTTAAACTCCCCTCATAAGGCCCCACCACATTGGTAATGCCATAAACGCTTTGGATGTCCTCAGGAGACGCAGCTATGACAAGATACGCTCCCCCTTCAATTTGTGTATTGTTTGGGAAAGTGTAATTTATGTTATTTCCCACAATCCTATAGCCGCCAATATTGTGAAACCACGGATTTGAATTATAGATTTCAATGAACTCAAGATTCTTCCCATCCTTGCGGGAAGCAGGCTTGTACATCAGCTCAGAAAAAACGATTGGGGTTTTCCGACTGCATGGACCGATTTTTTCATGTGGGTTTTCGGGCACAATTTCGCTCGAAGCGTTTTCGATCCACGAATAATCGCGGTATGTAATTTGAGTCGGAACCTGTGAGTTCTGGCTACTTGAAGCGATCCCCACGTAAAGCAGATTGGTGGAGGTTGTAAATTGCCCCAGGAAGCTCCATCGCTCTCCATCGTAACCCGCATAGCCAAAAACTATGTTTCCCTCACGTCTCAGTCGCAGCCAAGTCGCCGGGAAATTAACCGGAAAATCTCCTGAAGTGGAAGCGGTGCTGTTCGCAGAGCTCCGGCTTTCGAAGAAGCAATCATTAATCGATGGGGTTGCGAACACAGCGCCATAGCAACTCCCTGCATCCAGAGTCTCACGAGCCATCAGACCGGCCTTCGAATAAAGGCTAGCCAGACTCATCTGTTCCACGCGAACCTTGAGATCAAAATCTCCAGCACACATCTGGGCATTAAAATTAAACTGGTCTTTTGTGCTGCCAGTGCCCGTTCCAGCAGCAGAAACTGTAATCCCATTTGTCTCAGAGGTTGAGATTGAAGCGATTGCGGGGCTGCCGACATCCAAAGCCCCAGCCTTCTGCAACGTCAAACTGACTTCCGTGTCTGGCACAATCGGATTGGGAATGAAAGCCACATCGTAGATTCCATTTACTCGAATCGTATAATTGCCACCATAAATCAAAGGTTCAGTTGTCAAAACAACAGTCATTCCAGACTCGTTTATTGTCGCATTGAGAATTTTTTCACCGCTCAGAAAAACATAGTTTTCAATGTTAGTTGCGTCATCAGGATTGACTGGTTCCGAGAACATTATTTGGATTTTGTTATTTCCAAAGTTGAGAATCCTTACGATAGAAGGAGGAATTAAATCCCTCACAACAGTAACGGACGCCGGAGAACTGTAAACGCTGGTGCCAGGAACAAACACGCAAACACGATAAACATTCCCACTGTTTGTCTGCCAGAAGAGTGGAGTGACATAGGTGGAACTTGTGGCTCCGGGAATATTGGTTCCATTGCATTGCCACTGGTAACAAGGAGTCGTCATAATCTTGGAGCTGGCCGTTGCCGTTACAGACAGGGTGGCACTACGCGCTTCATAAATACTCGTGCTGACTGGCTGGACCTTTATTGAAACACTTGCACTGGAATCTGAAATGTAGTTCCCCAAATAACTCCCATTAATGATGTCCCAGCCATTATACATGGACGATATCCACGCTCCGTAGAAATAATCGGAGGCTCCTGTCCCCTCTTTTCCGAGCCATTCAACATAATATCTATTCCCTTTCGCCAGGGTTACAGATGTCAGGGATGTCTTATCGAGCCCCTGCCCCAAATATTGCTTACCCTCGGCACTCTCATTTGTGCTGACGAAAACCGCAGCCTCTCCCGGTGATGAAGAACCGAACCAATAGGTTCCAGAAACGGGAGCGACCAGAATTCCAGACATTCTAAATCCATAATTATTTCCAATGCTTGTATCATACCAATAGGAATATTGGGTGTATTTTACACGTGTGGGACGATTGGGAAACACTGCGCTGTTGGTCAGCGAGGCAATAGTCGTTCCAGCGACGCCTGTATAGAAATCATTTTTGATATACCCCTTGGTGAATGTCATGTTTGTAAATGACACCATAGTGCCAGCCAAAATGGGGTTCGTTTTTGTCAGGGCATCCGATACGTTGCTGATTTGCAATCCATGCACCAGAAAAGGCCCCTCGCCGCCTGTCGTCAAATCAACTGTCTGACCATCCGCTTCCAAAGCTGCGTTAAAAACGACCACTGGCCCATACACGTTCGTAAGAATGTAATTTGAGGGATCGGTCGCGCTTAATGGATCCAATGGAATTGAAAAGCCAATCTTCACATTATCATCAAGACCAGAAACAGAAACAACACGTGGCAGATTTGTGTTGTTCTCTGAAAGTCTGAAATAACTCAGCCCAAACCCGTTCACCCCTTCGGTATCGCTTCCATCAGGAACCGAATTTGTGTATTGGGAACATGTCACTGAGAAGGTGCCATCGCTTGATGGAGTGATGTTCGTCCACACAACCATGTCTCCAGCACTGTTCTCACCTGTATTAATAACAGCCTGAGTCGAGGACAAAGAGACACATCCAGACGAATGCGCCGCCATTGAAGACTGAGCGCCATCAAGCTGGAATTGCGTCCACATGCGTGCAAAGACAAAGCCCGTTCCTCCACGGACCGCTCCAGTCTCAAAACTATAAAGCGCGTTTGTAGAAAGTCCGCTAAACGTATAGGTCACCGATGCTCCACCTGAAAGAACAGACATTGCATCCGGGTTCAAGCTCGTTCCAAAGTCCACGTAACCATTGAAAGCGTTAAACAATGGTGTTCCATTGTCAGGAGCCAATCCTCCTTGAGCCACCGTCACCGGACCGTTTGTGGTAATGGCAAGTTTAACCTGTAAAGTGTCACCTGATCTTACATCCTTCAAGAAACCACCCGAACCAGGAGCCATTCCAAGTGCATTCCACGATGTCACATTTGCTGCCGTTCCCGGCCCCGGAACTTCATCATTGAAAGAGACAAATTCTCCTTTGGAAACATCCGAAATTAGAGTAATTATCCCTCCACATAGAAACAAATGAGACCATTTGAACAACCTGCTTCTCTTTTTTGACATAAAACCTCCATCTAAATGTAATCTTTTCGACACACAGACTTTGGGAATGACTTGGCGGGCAATCTATGCAAAAGGGTCTATGTTGTCTATTGAAAAATGGATGGATGTAGTAAACAAATGAAGTGACCGGTGTGAGAACAAGTGAAATGACCGCTTGAGGGAAAAGGGATAAGTGTCAAAGGCAATGAACACGACGCTCGAAGAACAACAGCGAGTCAGGAAAGCTCAAGAAATCATCATGCGAGTCGTCAGTGGAAAGATCAGTCGTTCTAGAACCAGTCAGTTTGGCTTGTTATCAATACATAATTCTTTCAATTTTTTGAGTCAGAAGAGGTTTCGGAGAATGAAAAATGAAACGCAAAACTTTACAGAAAATTGTCGAGCTGCCATGGTTCGTTGGATTTGTTTTTTCTCCGCCGCCCAATTCAAACCTTCGCTGCTCCTGTTGTTTTGAAAGTTTTTTTGGCAGTCTTGCTAAACGTTTGTCCGATCAGAATTTACCTCGCGTTCTTAATGAGGCCTTAATTACCTTTGATGCAGGTTATTTAAAGTGGTATTTTTGATAAATTGTTGATCGTGGACACCCCGATGTGTTCCTATCATGAATCGAAGCCAAACAATGAGAATTCTTGTGATAGAAGACGAGCCCCGTTTGTTGCGTAACCTCGGGAAAGCCATGCGGGAGGAAGGCTATGCAGTCGATACAGCCGACAACGGTGATGACGGCTTGTTTAAGATAAAAAACTTCGACTACGACTGCATCGTGCTTGATGTCATGTTGCCGGGTGTCAACGGATGGGAGTTGCTTCGACATTTGCGTGAAATAAAGAAAACTCCGGTGCTTATGCTGACGGCACGCGACAGTTTTCAGGATCGTGTCCGTGGACTGGACAGTGGAGCAGACGATTATCTGATCAAACCTTTTGACTTGTCTGAGTTGTTGGCGCGCGTGAGGGCTCTGATCCGTCGTTCCTCTGGCATGGCAAGTTCCGAGATTCTCTTGAAGGATGTGGTGATAGACACACGGTCGCGCACTGTGACTCACAATGGGGAAACCGTGGCTCTGACGGCTCGGGAGTATGCCATTCTTGAGTACATGGCGTTGCATCGCGGAGAGGTAATCACCCGGACAAAGTTGTATGAACACTTGTTTGATGAAACAGATGACACGTTGTCAAATCTAGTCGATGTCCATATTTTTAGTATTCGCAAGAAATTGGGAGCACAACTGATAGCCACCCGTCGAGGTCAGGGATATTGCATCGAAGAATAAGGCCATGTTCACCCACTCCATCCGCTGGAATTTGCAGCTCTGGCTGGCTTTTCTGCTGGTGGTATTACTCTGTGGTTTTGGGGTGACGATGTACAATTTTGAGAGGCTGAATCGGTTTCGACAAGTCGACGAGGATCTCGAAACACGTCTTGCTGCCGTCAAAAATGATATTCAATCCCTTTCTTTCGATTATGAGGCCTCTATTCCATTAAAAAAAATGAGGCACTTTGACCGAAGAGATAGGTTCCCCAATGGTCCTTTTGAAGAGAATGCTGACCAGATGGAACACTCTGACGGGCCGGATGGGTATAACAATAATCAGTCGGATTCACTTCCACCGGGGTGGCCGTTTTCTCCCATGCGGGAAATTCGCCTATCACCACAAGTAATGCAATTGTTTGACTACGCGGATTCCAATGGGTTCTACTTCGCAATGTGGCTACCCGGACGGACTCTTCTTCTTTGCTCATCCAACATGCCACCCGGCATTAATGCTCCTTACGTAGGCAAATCTCCTGCCCTTACACACACGCGCACGGACGGACATTATCGGGATGCGTTCTATTATACGATTTTTGGTGAATGTGTTCTGGTTGGACATGACATTTCCCCTGATTTGAAGGCTTTGAATTTCCTGGCCTGGGGCTTGTTTTTATCGGGGGGGCTCGTGTTGGCTCTGGGACTCGGAGGGGGCTGGTGGTTGACTAGTCGAGCTCTTCTTCCTGTTGAGCAAATTAGTGCTTCCGCCAGAAGAATTTCAGAGGGGAATCTCTCTGAACGCATTAAAACAACCGCCCCGGGAAATGAAATCAGCGGTTTAGCCGAGGTCTTGAATTTAATGTTTGACCGTCTGGAAAAAGCGTTTGTGCGACAACGTCAGTTCACAACAGATGCTTCGCATGAATTGAGGACACCGCTGGCTGTGATTATCTCTGAGGCACAAACCACGCTTTCCCGAAAACGATCGGCTGAAGAATATCGTGAAACAATCGAGGTTTGCCTGGAATCTGCCCAACAGATGCGCAAGCTGGCAGAATCCCTTTTGGAATTGGCGCGTTACGATGCTGGTCAGCAAACCTTGGATTGTTGTGAATTCTCTCTTGATGAAATGGTTGACGAGTGCATTGATTCCATTGAGCCACTTGCCCAGACCCATTCAATATCGATCAGCAAGGATCTCAAACCTGTCAAACTAACAGCCGATGTTCTTCGCATCAGTCAGGTCATTCTGAACCTCCTTTCCAATGCAATTCAATACAGTGGTGAGCATGGTCAAATCGCCGTTTCGACCCGGGAGGAAAAGACCTGGGCAATTCTGATTCTGTCCAATACGGGTCCGGGAATTACTCCAGAGGATTTACCCCATATCTTTGAGCGCTTTTATCGGGGAGACAAAGCCCGAGCCCACAGTCATGGTAATTACGGTTTGGGATTGGCCATCAGCAAAACAATCATAGACCTGCACCACGGTCAGATTGATGTAAAAAGCAGCCCGGGGGCTGGCACAGCTTTCACGGTACGGCTGCCTCTGCTTCAGCCAAAGAAACCGTCTTCCGAATCACATCCGCATCAGTGACTCCGATCTCGTATTCAGGAACCCCGGGGACTCCCCCCATGTTGATCAGGGGATTTTTATAAGTCATCACACTCCCAATCTTTTTCTGACCAGATAGGTGAAATTCTCTGGCACGGGTTTTCTGAATGAGTGTCGTAATATTATCGGGTTTTATTCCACTGCCGGGCATGAGAATCAGGCCTTCTCCAGCCTGTCTGACAAGCTGAGAAATCACTTCTGCACCATCCATTGCTGTCTGGCGTCCACCAGAAGTCAGCAACCGATCCACCCCAAGTTTAAGAACATCATCGAAAGCTCGGAATAGATCGCGGCTCATGTCAAAAGCACGATGAAAAGTGATGCTCAATGGCCGGGCCAGATCAACAAGAACAGAACATCGTTCAACATCAATCGTTCCATCCGGTTTGAGTATTCCTATGACAACACCGTCCGCCCCCAGACTCTGGGCTGCAAGAATGTCCCTTTTCATGATGTCAAACTCAGCCTCAGAATAGCAAAAGTCTCCACCACGCGGTCGAATCAGCACATTAAAAGGGATGCGGAGATCACGCCGCACCCGTTCGATCATCCCTGCGCTGGGTGTAATCCCCCCCTCAACCAAATCTGCACAAAGTTCAACACGCTGCGCTCCGCCCAATTGGGCCGCAAGCGCTGATTCATAGGAGTTGGCACAAACTTCGATTAAAATTGGAGTGGCCATGTTTTTCGGTGTGCATTTAGTGAAGCATGTTCAAACAATAAAGGCAAACCCTGTTCTAAAATTTTCTCTTTTACACCTGTTTTTATTAGGTTGAGTCAAAGAGGGCAGCATAGTATTTTTTTTGCATGAATGTATTTGTTACTGGCGGCGCCGGTTACATTGGGTCCAATTGTGTTGAGGAACTTCTCAATGCCGGACACAAAGTGACCGTGTTTGATAATTTATCGGAAGGTCATCGTTCTGCGGTCGATTCCCGCGCGAAGTTCATCAAGGGTGAGTTGGCAGATGCCAAATTCATCTCTGATTCACTGAAAGAATCCGGTGCCGAAGCAGTCATTCACTTTGCTGCTCATGCCCTGGTCGGTGAATCAATGACCAATCCATCCAAGTATTTCCGGAATAATGTGGCCAGTGGTTTGAATCTGTTGGATGCCTGCGTGGCTGCAAAGGTCAAGAAGATCGTCTTCAGTTCAACCTGCGCCACCTATGGCCCCCCTGATCGTGTCCCCATGACGGAGGATTTGCCTCAACGCCCGATCAATCCTTATGGCGAATCCAAGCTGATGTTCGAGAAAATTCTGCTTTGGTTCCGCCAAATTCACGGCCTCGAATTTGTCGCCTTCCGTTACTTCAACGCGGCAGGAGCTGGCCCAAACTTTGGGGAACACCATCGTGTGGAATCTCATTTGATTCCGAACATTCTGAAAGTTCCACTGGGACTCTCAGAGCAGTGCTGCATCTTCGGCACAGATTATCCTACGCCTGATGGCACCTGTATTCGTGATTACATCCATGTGACAGATCTGGCACAGGCTCACATTCGTGCCCTAGCCCCGGACAAACACGGTTTCTTCAATCTGGGTAATGGGGGCGGATATTCTGTGCGTGAAGTCATCAAGATGTGCGAAGCCGTCACTGGCAAAACAATTAAGACTGTCGAAAAGGAACGTCGTCCCGGAGATCCACCGCGTCTGGTTGCTGCAGCACAAAAGGCGTTCAACGAACTTGGCTGGAAACCTCAGTATCCGAAACTGGAACAAATCGTTGAAACTGCCTGGCGCTGGCACAAGAACCATCCCAACGGTTATCCCGATTAAACAACAAACTCTCCCAATGGGAGTTTCATTTGTTTCAAAAATTCATGCAATGTCCGCCTGTTTCACCGGGCGGACATTTTTGTTTTCAAATTCAATCCAGTCATTCGTTCAATCCTGCATTTGCTTTCACGGCGCTTTTCGTATAAAAATCGGCGAGTCGGGAAAACTGTTCCGTCACGATTATGAACCTGTCAATAATGCGTTGGTCCATTGCGGTCATTGCCGCCATTTCTTTAACCTCGTCCGGACACGCCCAGGCGCAGTTGGATGTTCACACATGCCAATTGACAAATGGCATGAAGATTCTCCTTCTTGAGGACCATTCCATCCCAAACGTCGCTCTTTACTTCTTTCACCGGGTGGGCTCACGTAATGAACATACGGGAATCACCGGTCTCTCTCATTTCTTTGAGCACATGATGTTCAATGGCGCGAAGAAGTATGGGCCGAAGGAATTTGATCGGGTGATGGAAAATGCGGGCGGTTCCAATAATGCCTACACTTCCGAAGACGTGACCGTGTATCAGGATTGGTTCCCCTCCTCTGCCCTTTCCCTGATATTTGACATGGAGGCGGACAGAACAAGTTCTCTGGCTTTTGATCCTCAAATGGTGGAATCCGAACGCGGTGTCGTGGCCAATGAACGGCGTTTGAGTGTGGAAAATAACAACGAGGATTCTCTTCATGAACAACTGGTGGCTTCTGCATTCACCGCGCATCCCTACCACTGGCCTGTCATCGGCTGGATGGTGGACATCGAGAATTGGAAACGGCAGGACCTGATTGATTACTTCAAAATTTATTATGCTCCTAACAATTGCGAAATGGTCATGGTTGGCGATTTTGAGACAACCAAAGCCATTGAACTCGCCAAACAATATCTTGAACCCATCCCTGCTCAGCCAGCCCCCCGCCCTGTCACGACAACTGAGCCCGAGCAGAACGGCGAACGCCGTGTTACCATTCACCGTGCAGCCCAACTGCCCAGCCTTCAGGTTGCCTATCACATTCCGGCATCGACCGATCCGGACACCATCCCGCTGGAAGTCTTGGAATACATACTTCTGCGTGGTGAAAGCTCCCGTCTTTATCAACGTCTGGTTGACAAAGAACAGGTTGCCATCTCTGTCTCTGGTGGACAATCTCCTCACATTGATCCGTTTCTTTTTGAATTCTACATTCAACCGGGTGCTGGAGTGCCTGTGGAACAGGCTGAAAAATTGCTTTATGAGGAATTGGACCGGATTCAAACAGAGCTCGTGAGCACCAATGAACTCCAAAAGGCAAAGAACACGGCGCTTGCCGACTTTTATCGTTCCATGAAGACGATTAGTGGCAAAGCCAACGCCCTCGGCACTTACGATGTCATCCTTGGCGATTATCATCGCCTTTTCAACGCTCCGGATCTCATCAACCGCGTAACACCTGAACAACTGCAACAGGTCGCAAAAAAATATTTCATCTCACGCCACCGCACCGTGGGTATTTTGGTGCCCGATACTGGGACGGAAACTCATTGATTAAAAATCAACTTCTTTGCCTATGAAATTCACGCTGTTCCTTGCCACACTGGTTGCGGGTCTTTTTCTCAATCCCTGTCACGCTTCTGATGACAATCCCAAATTTCAATTGCCATCGTTCAAAAAGGTGGTGTTCGATAATGGAATGACCGTGCTTTTGATGGAGCGACATTCCCTTCCAATGATTGATTTCTGTTGGATGATGAAATCGAGCGGTTCCATTCAGGATCCGCCAGGAAAAGAAGGGCTCGCATCGGTCACGGCAGACCTTTTGCGAAAAGGCACAGCAACACGCACTTCAACACAGTTTTCTGAGGGTGTGGACTTTGTCGGTGGTGCATGTGATGCGGGGACCTCACTCGATTATTCTGCGGGAAGCGCAGAATTTATGAAAAAGGATGTCACGCTGGCATTGGACCTTCTTTCCGACATGATACAGCATCCGGCATTCTCCGAAGAGGAAGTGTCAAAGATCATCAAACAGGAAGTTGACGGCATTGCAGACGCAAAAACGTTACCACGCCAGATCATCGGGCAATATTATCAGGGGTTTCTATATAGAGCCCATCCGTATGCACGGCCTGCTGGCGGAACAGAAATCAGTCTGACCAATATTTCCCGCGGTGATATAGCCACGTTCTACAGTAATCATTATGCACCAAACGCCATGATTCTGGCCGTGGCCGGTGATTTTACGTCAGACGAAATGGAAGCCTCTCTACGAAAATTTTTTGCCAATTGGACTGCAAAGAAGATCAATCCAACGGCCATTCCAGAACCACAAAAATTAAAAGGTCGTCATGCGTTGATTGTTGACAAGCCAGATTCCACTCAAACCTTTTTTGAAATTGGAAACATCGGTCTCCCCCGCACCAATGCCGATTGGGTTGCGGTTGAAGTGGTCAATACTCTTTTTGGGGGGCGATTCACATCCATGATCAACAATGAACTGCGCATCCAATCCGGCCTGACCTACGGTGCAGTGAGCCGCTTTTCCGAACATCTTGCCGCTGGCTCCTTCCTCATCACCTCATACACTCCAAATGCGAGCACACAACGCGCACTCGACATGACTTTGGACGTTCTCAAGCGACTCCACGAAAAAGGAGTTTCGGAAGAACAATTGAAATCTGCAAAGGCTTACATCAAAGGTCAGTTTGGCCCGACACAGGAAACGAGTGGCCAGCTTGCCAATCTCTTGTGTGAGCTTGAATTTTACAAGTTGGACGCCAACTATATAAACACTTACTTTGATAAGGTCGACGCGACGACCTTGGAAGACACCAAACGCATCATTAAAACTTATTTTCCGCTGGATGATCTGTCCATTGTCTTGATCGGCCAGTCTTCAGTTATTGAACCAGCGGCTCAGAAACTGGCCGTGGACATTAAAAAGAAATCAATCACCGATCCCGGATACTAGAAAAGGCACAAAAAGCGACTACTCTTTGAATAGTCTAAAACAGGAAAAAACCACAATTCCACCACTGAAGTTTTTTATGAAAAAAATTCTCTCAGTCTTATTGCTCTGCTTTTCGTTTCATAGTTTTGCCGCTTCAGTTTCTCTTGACCCAATGCTGGAAGGGATTCGCTCTAAAAATCATTTCCCAGCGATGGCCGCCGTTGTACTTCGTGGAGACGAAACTGTTGGAATTGGTGCGGTCGGACTTCGTAAATCAGGCGGATCAGAGCATGTGACCACCAATGACCTTTGGCATATCGGTTCTTGCACAAAATCCATGACCGCGTCTCTGGCAGCCATGTTGGTGGACGAAGGAAAACTGCGCTGGGATATGACTCTGCCTGAACTTTTTCCCAACCTTGCGACAGAAATGCGCTCTGAGTGGAAAAGCGTCACACTGGAAGAACTTCTCAGCCATCACGGTGGTGTCAGCAGTGATTTAAAGGAGGAAAACCTATGGGGGCGTCTATGGGAACGTGTTGGTAAAACACCGTTGGAACAACGGACGTATCTTGCGCTTGAACTCCTCACAAAGCAGGTTCCCGTTGTTAAGCCGGGGACTAAATATCTTTATTCAAATGCAGGCTATGCGCTCGTCGGCCATGCCATTGAACTCAAACTTGGTATTCCATGGGAACAAGCGTTGACAGAACGTTTATTTAAGCCGCTTGGCATGACCTCGGCTGGATTTGGTGCCCCAGCAACTGCTGGCAAGGAAGATCAACCATGGGGACACAGTGGAAAGAATTTTGCTCCTGTCCAACCTGGTGGAATATATGCAGATAACCCTGCTGCCATTGGGCCTGGAGCCACGGTTCATTGCAGCCTGCCTGATCTTGCAAAATACGCAGCTTGGCACCTAAAGGGAGAACGAGGTCAGGGAACCCTTCTAAAACCAGAAACATTTAAGCGTCTCCACACCGTCGTTGGAAAAGGCGACTATGCCTTAGGCTGGATCGTTATGAACCGCCGGTGGGCTGGAGGCAAAGCACTTACTCATTCCGGTTCAAACAATATGTTCTATACGGTGATTTGGATCGCACCTGAGAAAAACGCCGTCATCATAGTCTGTGCTAACGTGGGAGTTGACTATGCCTTCACTGGTTGCGACAAAGCTGTTGGAAAGCTCATTCAACAGTATTTAAAATAACAGTCGCACTTTCAGTATCCTTCCAAATAGAAGTGAATTATCGTCAATAAAAGAGACTATTATTGATCTTTTCATCAGCTATTGATACCACTACACACATGAATTTGCGCAATCTGGCGATCGTGCTTCCTTTGGCCGCATCAACTACGTCTGTAGCCACTGCTGCAGATGCCACTCCATTGAAAACTTACGGTTTTTCCATCGAAAATATGGATCGCTCCGTCGATCCCAAAAAAGACTTTTACCATTTTGCTGCCGGCACCTGGGTAAAAAACAACCCGGTTCCTGCAGACAAATCCCGTTGGACCAGCTTCTATGAATTGGCTGATCGCAATATGTCCCAGGCAAGGGAAATTCTTGAGCAGGCGGCAGCAGACACCACGGCACCTGCAAAATCTCCCAAACGTCTTGTGGGTGACCTCTACGCATCGTTCCAAGATACAAACCGGATGGAACAACTGGGGTTGACTCCCATTGCACCGCAACTGGAGAGCGTCGATAAAATTTCATCAATCAACGATCTTTTCAAAGTAATCGCTCAGTTGCATGAACAAGGCATTGGCGTTTTGTTTGGTTCGGGTGTGTCTGCGGATGCAAAAAACAGCACCATCTACGCCTATCACTTAAGCCAAGGAGGCCTTTCGTTGCCAGATCGCGACTATTACCTCAGCGATCAGTTTGCCAATCAGCGCGCCGATTACAAAGAACATCTTGTTAAGATGTTCGCCTTTCTTGGGAACACACCGTCAGAAGCGGCCTCCAATGCGGGCATCGTCCTTGATATAGAAACCACGCTGGCAAAAGTCAGCCGCACACGTGTCGATCTCCGCGACCCGCAAAAAAACTACAACAAATTCACGGTTGCTGAACTCTTTGCGAAAAACCCCGGAATCCCTTGGGGAGCCTATCTCGCATCAAGCGGGATTACGACCAATTCAGCGGACTCAGAAAAAGCACTGGCTTTGCTCTCCTATGAAATTGTAGGTCAGCCAGAGTTCTTTGATTTGCTTGAAAAGCAACTTCAGCAACGTCCACTCAACGATTGGAAGGTTTACCTCCGCTGGCATGTTCTCCACAGCAGCGCCTCGCTTTTAACGGCAAAAATTGATGCCGAAAACTTTGCGTTTTTCGGTAAAAAACTCAGCGGCCAACAGGAACAAGAACCACGATGGAAACGCGGTGTTCGCACAGTTGATGGCAATCTGGGAGAAGCCCTTGGTCAAATCTACGTCGAAAAATATTTTCCTCCTCAAGCAAAAGTCCGCATGATAGAGCTCGTCAAAAACATCAAGATTTCCTTTGAAGAACACTTGAACAAACTTGACTGGATGACTGATGCCACGCGGTCGAAGGCTTTGGCAAAATTCGCACGTTTTACTGAAAAGATCGGTTATCCAGATAAGTTCCGTGATTATTCCTCAGTTGAAATCCGTCGTGACGATTGTCTGGGCAATCTTCGCCGATGCTCGGTTTTTGAGAGCCACCGCGAACTTGTTCGCCTCGGCAAGACAGTTGACAAAACGGAATGGCATATGACGCCCATCACCGTCAACGCCTACTTCAACGGAACACAGAACGAAATTGTTTTCCCGGCTGGCATTCTTCAACCTCCCTTCTTCGATCCCTCAGCGGATGATGCTGTCAATTACGGTGCGATCGGCGTGGTGATCGGTCACGAAATCACGCACGGGTATGACGATAAGGGACGTCAATTTGATGCGGATGGAAATCTGAAGGACTGGTGGACCGAAGCCGATGCAAAGGCATTTGAAGACCGTGCCCAAAAAGTGGTGGATGAATATGATGCGTTTGAACCCCTGCCCGGCCTTCATGTCAATGGAAAGCTCACTCTGGGTGAAAACATTGCTGATCTAGGCGGAATCGCAATCGCTTATGATGCGCTCCAACATGCCCTCGCTCAGGATCCATCCAAGCGCGTCAAAATAGATGGATTCACTCCCGAGCAACGTTTCTTCATTTCATTCTCGCAAATATGGAAAACCAACGTCCGCGATGAAGAGCAACGCCGGCTAATCACCGTTGATCCACATTCCCCTGGACGCTTCCGCGCCACAGGCCCCATCGTCAATTTTCAGGTTTTCTATGACGCATTTGGTATCAAGGCAGCCGATCCGATGTGGGTGCCAGTCGAAAAAAGAGCGAAAATCTGGTAACAGAAATTCCATGAAATCGTCAGTCTGAGCATTATTGCTCTTTCTTCAAATCTCATTACGCACACGTCTTCTGATGTGTGCGTTTTTGTTTTATTGAAAAACAACATAAATGTAGCCATGAACAAGGCCACACATCTTTAATATTTTCCTCATTAATTAAATTCCTACATAAATGTTATTTTAAAAGCCTCGCCTCAAAAAAAGTAATTTTACGACATTTTTGTCACAATCAACGGAACTTCAAATAAACAATGACAAGTGACATTTTTGAAAACTTTCATTACGCGCATTTGACAATTGACACTTTTTCTCAATCAATAATACTCCCCCCGACATGAAGAAGTGTTTCGGCTTGTCATTGACCGCCTGGATTTTCATAGGTCTGGGAGTTGGCATTTTATTCGGCATCTTTGCGCCGCCGGAATGGTCTGTCGCCCTTAAACCCATGGGCAAACTCTTCATTCGCCTCATCAAAATGATTGTTGCCCCGCTGGTATTTGCCAGTCTGGTAACGGGGCTAGTGGGCGCGGGACACAGTTCCATTGGACGTCTTCTTTTAAAGGCACTTCTGTGGTTTTGGCTGGCCACTGCGGTGGCGTTGATTCTTGGGCTAACCACAGCAAATCTCTTTCATCCAGGAACGGGGGTTGCAGCCCCGCACGTCAGTGCCGCCGATGTTCAAAACCTCACAAACTCCATTCCTACACACCACAAGAACATCATTGAGCAAGTCGTCCCTGAAAGCATTTTTCAAGCGCTGGCGGATAATGCTCTGCTTCAAATTCTCTTCTTTTCGATTCTATTCGCCATCGCACTCTCTGCCATTGGTGAAAAGAACAAACCCATCATCGATTTTCTTAAGGCTCTCACAACGACAATGTTCAAGTTGACCGAATACGTAATGTATTTTGCCCCCATAGGCGTTGGATGCGCGATGGCAGCTGCCATTGGAAATCACGGAATTGCGATCATTGGACATCTGGCAAAGCTTGTTGGCTCGCTTTATTTTGCGCTGTTCTTCTTCGTGATCGCATTATTGATGATGGTTAAGTTTTACACAAAAATACGGGTTCGCACGGCATTGCGGGAGTTGGAGGAGCCTTTGACGTTGGCATTTTCAACCACATCATCGGAATCAGCCCTTCCAAAAGCAATTTCAGCGATGGAACGACTTGGAGTTCCACCTCATATTGTCAATTTTGTGATTCCAGCCGGCTACAGTTTTAATCTGGATGGCAGTACTCTTTATCTCGCGCTGGCATCCATGTTCATTGCTCAGGCAGCAGGGATTCACATGCCAGTCAGCCAGCAGATCATCATGATGTTGGTACTGTTAGTGACCTCAAAAGGCGTAGCAGCCGTTCCTCGTGCCAGCATGGTTGTGCTTACCGCCACATGCGCTTCCTTTGGCCTTCCAGTCGAGTATTGCACAATCATTCTTGGAGTGGATGAAATCATGGATATGGCACGCACAACAGTCAATGTCCTCGGCAATTGCATGGCCTCGGTGGTTCTGGCCAAATGGGAAAAAATTCTTCCACCCACTGCCCCCATCTTTGCCGCCCCCACAAAAAAAGGGCAAGAAACATCCTCTGATCCCCAATGACATGCTGGACGATTTAAATCCCCAGTGGACTTTGAACATTGCCTAAATTAGAGTTCTTCAAATCCTGTGCTACAATGCCCCTGAATGGGCCGGTCACAGAAATCTATGAAACGACTTTTTGCGATCATTCTTCTCGCATCCATTTTGAGCAACTGTTGCCGGAGTTCCATGGCTGGACAAGGTGGTGGATTCACTCTCGGTGGGCCCAATGGCCGGTATTTTTCAAATGCCGATTTATCGGGGAATCCTGATTTTTTGCGAAGGGATGTCCGATTGGATTTTGGTCTGACCAGCCTTCCCCCCGGAGGTGCGGGACATTTTGGAGACAAGGCATTTCAATCAGTTCCCGCCACTAATTTTTCCGTCGAGTGGTCAGGACAGATCATCCCGCGTTTTAGTGAAACCTATACGTTTTCAGTTAATGCACGTGGTATTTTTAAGCTGCGTTTGCGCAAATCTGGCACCATGGATTGGGGCATGGTCATTGACCAGCCTGGTTACAACGGAAGCGTGACGACGGGGACCTACTTGATGACAGCCGGAACAACATACGATCTTGAAGCAACATTTCAGCACGGCGACGGTCCGTGGAACGCGCAACTCCATTGGTCGAGTCCAAGCACACCGGAAGAAGTCATTGATCCGTTGGTGGAGTCTGGGATCAATAACCCTGATTGGACGGCAGGTTTTGCCAATATAGTCAAGGGAGCCAGGAATAGTTGGGAAGGAGCGGATGGAAAAACAGCTCCAACATTGGATTCCAATGGCTGGCCGTTGGGCGATTGTGCCTATGTTTTTCAGGAAAGCCTCAATCAGGGGCAGGACATCGATCCATTGATGCGAGGGAACATCTCGTTTTCCTTTACTGGAAAAGCCACCGTTTCCGTCCGTGGCAATGTGAAAAGCAAGTCGCTGACTTACCAATATGATTCAGCAAACAACCTGACGACAGGCTCGTTCATCGGAACAAACAATGGGTGGAATGCCACTTACATTTTTTTCACCAATACTCGCCGGAATGCTTCGAGCAACGCTGGCATCGCAAACTTGAAGCTTATGCGGCCAACCGCTCCCGATTCAACAAACAGCTACGATCCATCAGCACTTTTCACGCAACCAATGCTCAATGCCATGAGTCATTTCTCCGTAATCCGCCATCAATACGTTGCCAACCAGCAACGGGATTGGAATGAACGGACGCGACCGGATTATTTCAATCAAAGTGGTGGCACAACGAGTTCCCCACGTTACGAAATCGGGGATGCTTCAAACAATGGACTCTCATGGGAATTGAAAGTCCTGTTTGCAAACGAAAGCGGACGCGATCTAATGATCAGCATCCCGACAGTTGCTTCCGGACGCACAACCAATGATGTGGACAGCTATATTTGGAAACTGGCCAACCTGCTTCGCTACGGTTCCGATGGCAATGAGCCATACACAACACCTGTGAGCGATCCAGTTTACCCACCACTGAATTCAAATCTGAGGGTTTATCTGGAGCTGGAAAACGAACTATGGAATTGGGGGGGTGTTTTCTGGACGGATTGGGCCAATATCAACGCCTTGGTTGTTTCCGATCTGAAAAGTAACAACAATGATTTTCAGGCAATCAATTTTGACAACCTTCCTTTAACGCAAAATGCAAATGGTGATTACAATAGCATCAACACCTGGCGTTTTAGAAAAATCCTCCTTCGGCTTTATCAAATCAGCGATATTTTTCGCGGCGTTTGGGGCGATGAAAACATGATGACCAGAATCCGCCCACTTTATGAATGGCAATATGCCAATGCAAACGATACGGCCCGGCTGGCACTGGTTTTTGGAGATCAGTATTTCAATAATGGCGATGGCCAATCCCATGTTGCCAATCCGCAACCAATAAGCCATTGGCTTTGGGGAGGCGGTGGGGCCACATACTATGGGGCGGTCAATGGAAACGGCCTGACCGATCTTATTTCAGATCCGAACTTTGCCACACCAACTCTATCGGACGGATATCACCCTGCCCCCACCGACACTCCTTGGACCTTTACAGGAGCCGCGGGCATAGCGCTTGATGCAGGAGACCAAGACGACATTCCTCCCGCCTTCAAAGGGAAACAAATGGGATACATCACAGATAAAGGAACAGCATCGATCTCTGTCACTTTCCCAGCAAAACGGACCTCTGACATTTATGGGGTCTCATTCAAGGCAGTCAATCGCCTTCCCCTTGGCTCAACCAATGCCAACCACGAAAATCTGAGAGTCTATCTCGACGGCACCAACGACATCACAACAAGAACATTCAGCCAGGGGAATGGCTATACCCCAGTTGTCTATTCCGCCTCCAATCCGTGGTATGCCAACAACGTGTTTTGGACCCAATCGGAATATTACTACACAAAATCGTTCACTGTAGAGTCTGGCAGCACTCACACGATTACGTTCAAAGGCATGGGTGACATCACTGAGACGAATAATGTCAATCAAACAGTATTTCTTGGAGAGGTAAGAGTTACCAGTGTCGACCGGATTTTTGAAGATGGAATGCCGGGGGGCGGCGAAGCTGCGGGCCAGCCCGTCGGTTTGAATATTCAAAACACGATGAACGTTGAGGCGTCTTGGGCAAAAGCTTTTGGTCTGGAACAACTCTCCTATGAAGGCGGATGGTCTCTCGGTGGTGACGATGGTGGTTCATGGGTTCAATTGAAAGCCAAATATGGCGATGCCCGCACATCTGATGTCCAAGGCAAATTCATGGACATGTTTCACTACGCTGGATCAGCCGTAAATGTTTTTGGCACTTATGCTCAATGGCCGGATTGGTCTGATTTCTATGCTCAACAAGGATTGCTGGATGTCAGCCAGTATCCGATTATTCTGGGAATCGACAACCGGGCATCGCAACTCCGTCCTGAACCTCAAAATGGCGTCCTAGCCCCGTGCAAATTAAACATTTCCGTTGCGTCCCTGTCTGAACAGGCCGATACAGTTGGACGCATCACAAGAGCGGGAGGTTGGATCAATTGGAACATCATTACGCCATACGCAGTAAATTATTCCATTCAACTTGTCCTTGCCAATACAAACACTGCGGACTGTGTTCTTTTGGTAGACGACAAACCGGTTTCAATAACCAATTCGCTTACAGCCACGGTATTTTTGACAAAAGGTCTTCACAGTGTGAAAATCCGAAGCATCTCCACCACGACAATTCAAGCCCAAGCTGTCATCGTCTCCTGCATCGCTGCCCCAACCACTCCTGCCACTGTTTCTGTCGCTGATGGTGATTCTCTGGCTTTTCTATCCTGGACAGATGTTCCAAATGCCACCTACTATCAAATCCGTTACGGAACCTCTTCGGGGACATATGCAAACATCATTAATGTCACAAACCTGACGTCTCTCACCGTCTCAAATCTGATTAATAACCAGCAGTATTTTTTCGTGGTTCTTGCCGGTTCGGAAACTGGCTTGAGCATTCCTTCAAGTGAATATGGTGTAATCCCCCTTGGCGAGAAAACGGCGGGTCCACTTGCCATTTGGGAATTTTATGGAGCCGTAGGAAATGAAACAACTTCGGCCCCAATCTCGACATCTTCGCGCATCACGGTGAGCGCGTTAACTCGTGGAGCAGGATTCACCCCCAGCACTTCTGATTGGGCCGCAACAATGCGGGCCAACCATTTTGCAAGTGAACCGACAGACCATGTCTACGGAACGAACCTGACACAGGCTATTTCAAAAAAACAGTATTACGAGTTTTCCGTCAAACCAAACACAGGGGAAAAACTCTCTCTGACGAAACTTGAGTTTCTGACGTTTTTTCAAAATGCAAAAGGCAACGTGGGCATAACCTACAGTGTCGATGGCACAAATTTCGATCACCAGCTTTTGCCAACCAATTCAACAATCAATACAACCACCTCATGGATCATGGATTTGACACAAGAACAAGCCCTTCAAAACGTTCGAGATTCCATTGTATTCCGCATCTACCTCTTTGGCCTTGGGGCTTATGAAATCAGCGCTCTGGGAGGTTCGTCCGGATCAGATTTAACACTGACAGGTTTGCTGAGCGCCACTCGCGTCGCTCTTTTCATATCCGCCGAATCTCCAACCACGGCAAGACTCACATGGCAATCAAACGGATTGGATTACGTCATCACATCAACTCCCAACATCTCTCCTGACGCAATCTGGAAACCTCTATCCAATTCACCAACGTTTGAAAACGGGCTCTGGACGGTTCGCGTTCCATTACAAGATCAAGCTGGTTATTTTCAGCTCACTCAGTAATGCCATAACTCCCTCCAAAAAGTATTTCAGTCATCTGAGCCACAATCTTTTTAAATTAATGTTCCAAACTCTTGGACAGTTGATCAATCTTGGCTGAGGCAACTTTCAAAAGTCCCTGTATTTCCGTCAAATCCGTGGCAGCGCGTTTTTTGACAAGATCAAGCGTTTGGATTCCTGCTGTCAAAAGCTCGTGCCCTGATTCCAATTGCCGCTTAGACGATTCCAAATCAACCGCCAATTGAGCCGTTTCTTCTGATAGGGAGTGAACCTCATTACCTTTGTTTTCAACTGCATCGATGGCACTGTTCAATCCTTTCACCTCGGAATCCAAGACAGAGGTCAAAAACTCCAGCCGGTCATGAGCCAGACGAAAACGTGTCAATAAAAGGCTGAAAGCCGCATCTTCCTTTTCTTCTCTCTCCACTGCGGTTTTTCTAGAGTCGCTATGGGGGCCATCTATCAATTTGTATGAAGCTCCAGGGGCTACCAATTTCAATTTTTCATCGCTCGTTGGAGATGGTATTCCAGCCACATCAGTAGGAACGACAGGCATATGTTTTTCAAACAAATCAGGCATGGCCTCCAGTGCCATCTCCTGATTTCCTGATTGTTTTAAACGCCATGCGGTAAAACGCAGATCCACGAGATGAAACTGATACGTCACATCAAATAGTTTGTTTTGTACCATCAGTTCATTTTCACGCAAAGTCTGAATCGCCCCGGCCCATTTCTCGCCTTCCTTACGCTCGGCAACCAATGTATTTCCACGCTCCAAAATCAAATTTTTGAGCGATTTGAGTTCCTTTTCAACCGCCACAATTTGATCAGAAGTCCGTTTGAACACAGAGGGTGCTGCTCGCAATTCCAAATCAAACCGAGCCCCATCAACTGCTCGACGGGCCGCCCTCCATTCGTTTAGCACTTCTTCATACGCCCCCTCACACTCACTCACCCATTGACGCTTCCATTCATCCCTAGGGGCCGCATCAGCAGCGCGACGTATTTCTCTGATTACAGCAGCTCCATCTGTCGCCCAATCCTCGCCTGTGGGCAATACTTCAACTGCTTTTCTGAAACTGGTTGTAGCACGATCCAGTTGGCCACGAATTGACTCAATTTCGTTTGTTATTCGAGAGGCCCGGCGAGACAAAGTCTCCTGACTCCTTTTGGTTGCATCAACTTGTTGTTGAATTTGAACCAGTTTGTCTTCGAATACCTTTTCCTTGGCCGCTTGCTGCTCAAGAAAACCATGAAAATCCTCAAGCCGATTCTTGGTTATATTAAAGCTCTCCAAACAGGAAATTCTTAAATCGCGTAGTTCAGAAAACCGGTTTGTTGAGGTTGACTGTGTCTGGCCATTACAAAAAAACGCAAATGCCAGCAACAGACTGATGCTCCCAACAATTCGAGTAAAAACATACAACGGAACAGATGTGTGTCCCTGGGAAAAATTCATGTTCAGGAATCTATCCCAGAGCAACACTCTGTCAAGGTAGATCAAACCGTAGTCGCCAAAGAATTAACATCAATTCTTCAGTTTTTGTTGGCAGTTTTTTGCCGCTTTCAAAAATTCTGCTGCCACGTTCTCAAGTTTTTTACCATGCCAAACCATGCCGATGCTCAAGGGGGGTGGTTCTGGCGTGATAGGAATCAGCTTGAGCCTTGTCCCTACAACACATGCAAGAGATTGTGGCAGGAATGCCACTCCAGAGCCTGCTTCAACAGCCGCAAACAAACTTGTGCCGCTATCGTGTTCCTGCACAATTCGCGGAGATTTACCAATTACATCAAATAAAGCACTTAGATACTCTCTATATTCAGGATAGTCCTCCTTATCATATGCAACAAGGGGTTCTTCCGCCACCTGCTTCAATGTCACCGAAATCTTGCCGGCTAGCGAATGGTTCGGAGAAACGGCCAGACGCATTTGATCCGAGGCCAATTGTTCGTAGTGCAATCCACTCAACATCGTGTCAGTTGGCCGAACCAGCATTGCAATATGAAGGCTTCCATTTCTCACCCCTTCCAACATTTCTTCTGTGGACAAATCATGAAGCCGGACGTGAACATTTGGAAAACGCGTCTGAAACGCACGCAACGTCGCTGGTAAAAGTCGAACGGTTGGTGTCGGCGCATATCCAACCTTCAACTCCCCTGCTCCACCTCCGGCAACAGCCCGCGCCAGACGAATTGCCTCCTCCACCCGATCCAATACCGCCATGCCCTCTTTTAAGAAAACGCGCCCAGCCTCCGTCAACCGCACAGACTTAGCAGTTCTTTCAAGCAACAGAAATCCCAACTCCTCCTCCAAATCTGCAACCTGACGACTTAAAGCCGGTTGAGACAAATGAAGCTTTTGCGCCGCGCGAGAAACATTCTCTTCCTCAGCAACAGCAATAAAGTAGCGGATATGTCGCAATTCCATGTTCCCTAGTATACTTTTTTGTAATGCTGAGGCAAGAAACTTGGTCTTATGCATTTCATTTAAGTTAAACGTATCTTATTTACGTGATTACGATACGTAAAGCAGATGAACGAGGCCACGCTGAAGGCGAGGGAGTTGATTCGTATCACACTTTCAGTTTTGCGGATTACATTGATCCGCAGTGGATGGGTTTTCGAAGTCTCCGAGTGATCAACGATGATTTGATCATGCCGGGAAAGGGTTTTGGAATGCATCCCCACAAAAACATGGAGATCATTACAATTGTGCTCGGTGGCATTCTTACCCATCGGGATTCGATGGGGAACGTGGAAAAAATCGGAGCAGGTCAATGGCAGGTCATGACAGCAGGCACGGGGATTCAACATAGCGAAATCAATGCCACAAAAGATGAGGCTGTCCATCTCCTGCAAATCTGGATTTTGCCAAATCAACAAGGTTTGCAACCCCGTTATGAGGTAAAATCGCTTTCATCCTCAGATGATGACGAAATGCAATTGCTTGCATCTGGCCCGGAGCAAGATGGCTCTGTGTTAATCCACCAGGATGTAAAATTATATCTTGCACGGCTCGATTGGAAAAAGAACGTAAATTACCCGTTACCCACGGGACGAGGAGCCTGGGTTCACACAGCAATAGGACAAATCATACTTAATGGAATACCTCTTGATGCCGGGGATTCAGCCGCAATAACAAACGAAAATAAAATCGAGATGGTTGGTGTGAGCCCGTCTCAAGTCCTGCTTTTCGATCTAAAATAACATTTACCATTTTTTGAACCATGAAAAAAACACTAAGAATTCTAGCCATAGCCATTCTTGTAACCGCAGGAGTCACCTGGGGAATCACAGGGGCCAACAAGGGGTGGACCCGCACGAGCACAGCAGTCAAAACAGTGGATGCCGTCACCGGCATTGAGGGAATTGAATATCGAAAACAGTTTGTTCCTGGCCTCGACTTTCTGGGGGTGGCCATCATTGGATCAGCCGTTCTGATCGGGGCCTCATTCCTTTCGAAAAAACAACCAACAAATTAAGAACAAAAACAGATACCAAACAAGAATTGGAAAACAGTGAATATGAAATTAAATAACATCATTAATGCCATCGCAGTCGTCGGAATCTCAACTTTGACCGCCAGTGCTCTCGCAGCACCGCAAACCTTCGATTTCAAAGATCCGAAGAGTGTCAATAACGCCGTTTTCAAGCTGGACGCCCCTCTCGAAGCCATACAGGGAAGTGCCAACGGTATTTCCGGAACCGTTACGTTCGATCCAGAAAAACCAGCCGAAACCAAGGGAAAAATCGTGGTTGCAACTGAATCTCTCACCGTGCCCAATCCGATGATGAAAGGACACCTTCACGGAGACCAATGGCTCGATGTGGCCAAGAATCCCGAGATTGTTTTTGAGAGCAAGGAACTCAAGAATGTCAAAACCTCTGGAGATGCCACCACCGCAGATATTACTGGGACACTGACAATCAAGGGGGTTTCAAAAGAGATCACAGCCCCAGTCAAATTGACCTTTCTCAAGGACAAGCTCGGTCAACGTGTTCCAAATCTCAAGGGTGACTTGCTCGTCATCCGTTCCACTTTCACCGTCAAGCGAAGCGATTTCGGAATCAATCCCGGCGCGCCCAAAGACAAAGTGGCAGATGACATAGAAATCACTCTGAGCATCGCCGGTGCATCGGCAAAGTAATTGTGACGTGTCCGACTTTTGCAGGATCAGTTCGCCGCTTGAAAAACAACCGACCTCTTTGAACGGTTTGACTTGCCAAGCGGCGCAACTGATCCTACGGTGATTTTATGGAAAAAGTTGTAATCATTGGTTCTGGTTGTGCCGGTCTCTCCGCTGCCATCTATACGGCACGCGCCAATCTTTCCCCTCTTGTCCTTACCGGAATTCAACCGGGTGGTTTATTGACAACCACCAGCACGGTGGAAAATTATCCAGGCTTTCCCGAAGGGGTTGACGGTTATGAGCTCATGGTGCGAATGCAGAAACAGGCCGAACGCTTTGGCGCGCGAATTCAACTGTTACAGTCTCTGGAAAAGGCTGATCTTTCAAAACGTCCCTTTACGTTGACTGCTGATGGAGAAAAAATCGAAACTCAAGCCCTCATCATCGCAACTGGCGCGGGGCATCGCCACCTGGGAATTGAGAGTGAAAAATTGCTTGAGACAAAAGGCGTCACCTATTGCGCCACCTGTGATGGGGCCTGGCCAATGTTCCGTAATCAGCCACTGGTGGTGGTGGGAGGTGGAGACTCTGCCTGTGAAGAAGCCATTTACCTTACACGTTTTGGATCGCAGATTTATCTGGTTCACCGCAGAGATCAACTGCGGGCATCCAAAATCATGTCGGAACGCGCCTTGAATCATCCGAAAATCAAGCCAATCTGGGATTCTGTCATCACTGAAATTCTCGATCCCAAGCTGGGCAAAGTCACCGGCATCAAACTTAAAAATGTAAAAACCAACGTGGAAACTCAGCTTCCTTGTGCAGGGGTGTTTGTGGCAATTGGCCACGTTCCAGCCACGGAAATTTTCAAAGGTGTCCTTGATATGGATGAGAATGGATTCCTTTTGAAAAAGCGCGGTTCAGAGACGAACGTTCCCGGGGTCTTTGTTGCAGGGGATTGTTCAGATCACGTTTACCGCCAGGCAATCACCGCCGCTGGCTCTGGATGTGCAGCCGCTATTGACGCGGAACGCTTTTTAAGTTCGCAAAGTTAATTTATCTTTCCCCAAAACGGAATAGAACACTGCTCAAGCGAATCCGTTCGTTTGAGCAGTTGTTTTTGTACCCAAATCGCGCTAAACACGATGTGGCGTTTTTTTAACTTATTTAAATTATGATCGAATCGTTCATCCTGGTCGGGATCGTGATCGCGCTGATCATGTTAGGACGACTTCTGTTTCGGCAGCCTCCACCAACGGATTTCTCCCCACTCCTGGCCCGTTTGGAAACGCTTGAAAAACTTCACAACCACGCCGAACAAAACCTCATGGCAGCGATTGACCATGCCCGCAAAGCCACAGAAGAACAATCCCACGGACTGCGCGAAGAACTTCAACACACATTAAAAAATACAAGCGATTCGTTGGTTCAAAGTGTTGATGGCATCTCAAAAACGCAGCATCAACGTCTTGAAAGTTTTGCCAGCCAACTCAACGCATTCAAGCAATCCAGCGAGCTTGGCAGCTCCACATTGCGCGATGGCTTATCCAATGAATTCAAAAATCTGAGGGAGTCGTTGCAACAACAGATGCAGCAAGTCACCGCGTTCCAAAAGCAGCAACTTGATTCGTTTGCCATCCAAATTTCAGCATTGACCGACAAGAATGAGAAGAAATTTGATGAACTGCGCCAGAGCGTTGAGAACAAGCTTGCGCAGCTTCAGGCGGATAATTCCTCAAAGCTGGATGAAATGCGAAGGACTGTTGACGAAAAGCTTCAGGGCACTCTGGAGAAACGCCTGGGCGAGTCATTTAAACTGGTTAGTGAAAGACTTGAACAGGTTCATAAGGGCCTGGGCGAAATGCAGACGCTCGCCAGCGGCGTTGGCGATCTGAAACGTGTTCTGACGAACATCAAAACACGCGGCAATTGGGGAGAAGTCCAGCTCGGAAATTTGTTGGAACAAATTCTGACTCCCGAGCAATTCTCACGTAACGTACAGACAAAACCCAACAGCCGTGAGAACGTTGAATTTGCCATCAAACTCCCCGGCAAGGGGGATGACAATGAAAGCCCTGTCTGGCTCCCCATTGACGCAAAGTTCCCAAAGGAAGACTACGAACGACTTGTTGATGCGTCAGAACGAAACGATGAAACGGCTGTTGCACAGGCTGGAAAAGACCTCGAAAACCGGATTCGTAATCAGGCACGGGATATTCATGACAAATATATTCTGCCTCCCAACACCACAGATTTTGGACTCATGTATCTTCCCACTGAAGGGCTCTATGCGGAAGTGTTGCGCCGTCCGGGGTTGGTTGATTCCATGCAACGGAATTTTCGTGTGGTTATTGTTGGGCCCACCTCGCTTGCGGCTCTGCTAAACAGCCTTCAAATGGGTTTTAGAACCCTGGCCATTCAAAAACGTTCCAGTGAGGTTTGGAAGGTTTTGGCCGCTGTTAAAACAGAATTTTCAAAGTTCGGGGATGCCTTGGACAAGGTAAAAAAGAAACTGGATGAAACCAGTAACACTATTGACGATGCCGCAAACCGCAGTCGCCAATTGGAGAAAAAACTCAGACGAGTTGAAGCTTTGCCCTCAACAGAAGCAAGCGTCTTGCTTGAGGAGGATTTTTCTACAAGTGAAAGTAATGCTGAGCACAGCAAAATGGTGGATGGGGAAAATTAAGCCAAAACAAATTGGAATGAAGTCAAAACGCTTCTGGAAGCGTGCGAGAACAAATCGTATCAATAAATCAGTCAAAACGATCTTACTGTTTCCCTGTTTTTCGCGATCGGTTTGCTTACGGCATCTTTTTTCGATTAGCCCTTACTTCTCGCACCGTTTCATCGTCTGGATAATCGGCTAGAATCAGTTCAGCCGTGTGGCGGGCAAAATCATTCTTACTGTCAATCAGTTGAATTGCCGTAACCACCATGTCCTTTGAAGATGCTCCCCCACCCCTCAAATAAAGAAGCGCGTTAGCCCGCAAAGTCAGATCAGGGTCGGAACGGGCCGATTGAAGCAGCGCATTTATTGCTGCTCCATTCGTTTTCGCAAACGATAATCCCATTCCAGCGTTGTTACGCACGCCTGGTTTGGGTGAAAATAGTAAATTCGTCAAAATGGACACCCCACGGTTGCCCGATCTCGCCAGGGCGCGTGCACTGGAAATATCGGCATAAGTACCATTGGTCAGGTGGTAATAGAGGTATGGAGTCAAACAGCTTATGTCCGAACTTGCTCTTTCAGCAATCAAGTAGGCTGCCTCACAAGCGCGTCCCTGCAATTGTTCGCGGTCGACAGAAGGCGCCCGAGTCAAGTTGCATCGTGAAGCGAACTGAATTATGCCGGTGCGAATTTCGGTGAGAAGTCCCTGGCGTTGAGATAGAATTCTCTTTAAATCTGAGACAGCAGACGGACCGATTTCTACAAGGGCTTTAGCCGCCTCATCATGCTGAACAGGCTTGTTTCGGTCCAATCTTTCCACCCATTCCTGAACTGTTTTGCCGTTATAAAGGGATGCTTTTTCTGTACCAACAAGAAAAAAAAATCCTCCTCCCACAACAATAAAAAATGCAACACCAGCCTTCCAAACAACAGCTGTCCACCACCACTTTTTATTCTTAGGTGATTCACCAGTATTGTTCATGATTTCAACCACGCCAAGCTTCGTTCTATTCCCCCAGGGACGAATAAAGTCGTCCATTATTCCTCGCACGAATGAAGAGAAATCAAAAATCGTTGTCACTCCTTACTTTGCCTTGACATCAAGGCAGATCATTTGGTTGACATCGCGCAACACCAAATGTCCGTCCGCCAGGGCCATTGGAGCCCAGGCATCAGGCCCCTCCAAAACGCGGGCCTGGGCCAATTGCTTATATCCTGTCAACGAAGCCTCAGCCAGCGTCAATAATCCATCGTCGTTCATCACAAGAATCATGTCTTGAACAATGATGTAGGGCCCACTGCCAAACTTATTGGCAGGGCCACTTTGCCATTTGATTTTGCCGTCAAAGTCCAGACAGATCAACTGGCCATCTGGGCGGACACCAATGATGTGATCCTTGTAAAGAATGGGCGTGTGTTGGGTGGCTCCAAAAACGGACGCAGCAAGGCGAAAGAGCGTCTTCACCCCGAGTTTGCCATCAGTCTCCTCGACTTTAAGCATCATGCTCCCGGCATTATATCCCCCGGAAAGAAAAATGCGGTCCTCGCCGATAATAAGCGGGCTGGGGATGTTTGCCATACTGATTTTCCAATCAGGAAACTCAAACAACGTTTTGCCATCTTCAGCAGAAACAGCAGCCAAACCACCACTTGCACAATAGAGGTACATCCGCTTCCCTTTATAATTCATTGGAACCACAGAGGAATGCGTCATCGCCCAGTGATTTGGATTTGGGGATTTCCAAAGAACCTTCCCAGTTTTCACATCCACGGCTACCACCAGCGCATCCTTGCCACCTGTTCCAAGAATCAGTTTATCACCATCAACAAAGGGGCATTGTCCCGCATACCAAGGCGGCACCTCCGTCCCAAACTCAGACACCATGTCGATCTGCCATTTAAAGTCACCATTATTTGGATCAAGACACACAACATTGCATTTTGGCCCAAGCGTCACACAATAGGTATCCGTAACCGTGGGAATCGTACGCGACATGCCATGGTTACGCTTGATTTTGTCGGGATAGGAATACTGCCAGATTTCCTGACCGTCAGTGAGAGATAACACACGCAAAACATCCGCCTTCACCTGTGCATCATAATCAAGCACGAAGACTTTTCCCTTCCAAATAACACCTCCCGCAAAACCTTCACCAACTCCAATTTTCCACAACACAGCCGGACCATTCGTGGGCCAACTCTTGAGCAAGGGAATGTTTTCTGTGTTGATGCCATCACGATTATTACCACGAAATTGTCCCCACACGCCGGTCAAGGTTGCTGGAATCCCGTTTGACTTGGCAAACCTGCCCTTCCACACCGCAGTCCCGTTTTCCGCAACGTTCGTCTGTCCAGGAGCCAGATCCGCCCCCGGCATACGCAGTTCGAAACGCTTCCCTGTTCCTAAAAAAAACCAGACTGCAAGGGCAGCAACTCCCAAGCTTGCGACAAAAACAGGAATCGTTTTTTCAAATGTGCTCTTGGTGCTCATTTATTTGAACTCATATTCTAAACAGCTTAAAAGAGAATGAAAAGGAGGAAGGCAAGCGTTGTAGTAAACAAATGAAGGGCCCAGTGAGAGAACTGTAAGCATCATGCCGAGCCTCATGGCCCGATGAAACGATAAGAGATTTCATAAACGTCAGATCATATCTGTTATGACGCTTATGATGTGGTGGGCAGAGATTTGATTTGGTTTTTGGCCCAGGTGGCGGGAAGGATTTTGGTCATGCCCCGGTTTGAAGGACACCTTGGAGAGAGGGGGCATGGGATTGTTTTAGTTTAATTGTGTTTCAAAGTCCACAGGGGATTTGTAGCCCAGGGCGCTGTGGAGTCGCACCCGGTTGTAGTAGAGTTCGATGTATTCAAAGAGTTCAGCTTGGGCTTCTTCTCGCGTGGTATAACCTCCCTTCTTCTGGGGCAGTCCCACGCATTGGCGTTTGTAGGTGGCGTTGAAGCTTTCCATCGCGGCGTTGTCATAAGGATTTCCGGAGCGGCTCATGCTCGGTTGCAATCGGGCTTGTTCCAGTATTTTCCGGTATTGACTGCTGGCGTATTGGATGCCCCGGTCTGAGTGGTGGATCATTCCCGCGGGTGGATGGCGCTGTTTTAGGGCCATTTGGAGTGCGCTCACTGCCAGACTGGCTTCAAGGGTGGTTCCAGAGCTCGCGCCCACGACGCGTCGGCTCCAGAGATCGAGAATGATTGCCACGTATAACCAGCCTTCTTGGGTGGCAACGTAGGTGAGGTCGCTCACCCAGATTTGATTGACTCTTTGTGGATCTGAACTTTGCTTCAAGCGGTTGGGCGCGATGGGATTGGAATGGCGGCTGTCGGTTGTTCTGGGGATATAACGTTTTTGAGAGAGTCCGTGAATGCCCTCTGTGCGCATAAGCCGCGCTATGCGTTTGCGTCCGTGGCAATGGCCTGATTTGCGAAGTTCTTTTTCGATACGCACGGCGCCGTAACGGCCTTTGTGGGCTTTGTGAACGGCACGGATTTGTTCCAAAAGCCGAGCGTCCTCTTCTTTACGCAGGCTGGTTGGAGCGTTTTTCCAAGCAACAAAAGCAGCGCGGCTTACGGCAAAGGCGGCACAGAGTTGGGCGATGGAATGGGTAGTGCTCATTTTTTGAATGAGGAGGTGGCGCTCTGCTGCGGTTGGGAGAAAATGCTCAGCGTTTTTTTTAGAATGTTGCGTTGTTCGGTGACGCGTGCCAGTTCGGCTCTGAGGGCGCGAATCTCTGCGGCCATGTCGTCGCGCTTGGGAATGGCGTTACCGTAATAACGGCGTTTCCAGTCCTTGAGACTGGAGTAGGCGACGCCGATTTCTCGTGCGATCTGTCTGCCGGATTTGCCGGTTTTGATCCAGTGTTCGACGGTCTGGCACTTGAAGGCGTCGTCATAACGTTTAGAGGATGGGGAGCACGAATGGGATGACTGGGATGTTGACATGCTGTTTTTGGATTCGTTAGTGGATGTCTTATTCATGTTGTCTTTGTTCTATCCCCCTCTCTCCAGGGTGTCCATCTTTCCGGGGCATGACCAGTGCCCGGACGTGTCAAACATCGCCGTCCGGCCTGAAGCCTCAAGGGGGAGAGCAGTCGTTCGAGAGTGCGCGGGCTCGCCTCCAAGAGCTTTTGACGGACTTCTTCTTTGAGCGGGCGATGGTAGCTTTCATAGGCGAGAATCCACTCCGGGAGCATGGCGGACAGACGCAAGGCGCAGGGAAAATCAGCCGTTTGCCAAATGACGCGCAGTGCTGGACTCAAGAGTGAAAAATCGTATTCAATGGGGCGACCGCCGGATTTGAGAATACTGGGCTTGGGAGTTGCAGCGGCCAAGGCACGGATGGCCGCCTTGCGATGATAGCCCATTAAATCAACGGCCTGGGTGATCAACTTGCTTCGATGCTTGCGGCCTGCGTTTTGGTATCGCTGGCGCAGCTTGTTCATCAGTTCGATTTTGGTGCTCGTGCTCATGGTTGGATCCATGCCCGGCACGGTAACAGTCAGTTTTGGCTCAACGATACCTTTTGCCTATTTCCCACTCCCTCGCTCTGGTAACAATTCTTTTGGCTCAATTCGAAGAAAAAGCAACTGAACAAGAAACGTGGTTTTTTCTTGCACAAATTAACAAGAACCATAACTTATTGCCCTGCAGTTAAAGCCAGTTTAGCTCAGTTGGTAGAGCAACGCTTTCGTAAAGCGTGGGTCGCCGGTTCAAGTCCGGCAACTGGCTCCACTTTTTAATCAACAACTTACGTAGGTTTCAACCTCCTCCTTTTTGGATTCGGTTTGCAAATATGCAACAATAATGCAACACTTCATGCATGAATTCCACAAAGTCATGCAAGGCCTTTGCTCAGGTGCGTTTTGCTCGGGAATCCGTTTCCATCTATCGCCGTAAGACCCCATCCGGGCATGAAAATTTCATGGTGGCCAACTATTCCTCTGGCAAACGGCGTTTTGATTCCTATCAAACCGAAGCCGATGCTCGGGCAGCAGCACTGAAACTGGCCAAACAGATTTCAAAGTCTCAAGTCGTGGCTGCCAGCCTGACCAACGTACAAGCGGCTGAATACGTTGCAGCCATCGAAATGCTCGCCCCCTTTGGAATTCCCCTGCCAGCAGCGATTGCCGGATTAACTGAGGCGCTTAAAAAAGCAGGAAACCTCTCAACCATCAGCGAAGCGGTCGCATTTTATCTCTCACGTCGAAAGCAAATCATTCCCAAGCCGATTCCCGAGGTCGTTACAGAGCTTCTAGCGATCAAGGATGCGCGTGGGGCATCAAAGATTTATCAACAGGACTTGCGGAGTCGGTTGACCCGATTCGCCAAGGATTGCAAGAAAAACGTCAATTCAGTGACAACTGCCGATTTGCAAGCATGGTTGGATGCTCAGGGATTTTCCACTCAAGGTTACAGCGACTTTAGAAACCGACTTTTCCAACTTTTTCAATTCGCCATAACACGCGGCTACGCAACCGAGAACCCTGCTGAAAGTTTGGAACGCATAAAGGTGAAACACGGCGAAATCAAGATTTACACTCCAACCGAAATTGCTGAGCTTTTAGCCCATTGTCCGGTGGATTTTTTGCCATGCCTGGCTTTGGGAGCCTTTGCAGGGTTGCGTTCAGCCGAGGTTGAACGCCTTGAATGGGGTGACATCGATCTGGTCGCCCGGCAAATCACTGTGGGGTTAAACAAGAGCAAAACGGCTTCACGGCGTCTGGTTCCTATTTGTGATGCCTTGGCGGCATGGCTGGTTCCATACAAAGGAAGAACAGGTTTGGTCTGGACGGGTCGCCACGATCTTTTTTACGACCGCCAGCAGGAAATTGCGGCGGCTGCGGGAATCAAATGGAAATCAAACGCTCTCCGGCATAGTTACATCTCCTACCGGGTTAGCTTGACACAAAACGTGAATCAAGTAGCGCTTGAGGCTGGTAATTCCCCGGGAGTCATTTTCAAAAGCTACCGTGAACTTGTAAAACCCGAGGCAGCCAAAACGTGGTTTGCTGTAAAACCGGATGCTTCGACCAATATTTTGACATTATCGGAGGCAGTTGAAGCATAAATGAAACGCGACTTGAGAATTGAAAAGGCAAAAGGAGAGCGTTTTCTATGGTATCTGCGCCCGCCGTTTAATGATCGATATTCGGCTGAGTATTTTGATCATTCACACTGGTGGAAATCAAAGACAGTTCCACAATTACAGGCGCTTTATGAGTTAATAAGGCGACACCCCGCTCTTGGAGAATTAAAACGCCAAAAGGCCGTTCTTGACCAAAAAAACGCAAAGTACACGCGAATCTCATGCGGTGGACTTTGGATACAATTCCAATTGTCTCCTGAAACTAAAGCAATGGGAGCAGATACGGAGATGGAGAAAATAGTTGTTGGGCAATCATTGAAGATTTTACTCTTTTTGTTTGATCAAGGCTTCTTTTTGCGTCCTTGGTCAAAACTGACGATAAAAGAAAGACAACTTTTTCGAACACAAATCGAGACCAATTACATTGGAAAAGGCAGAGATTTAACGAAAAAGGCTGTTGATATAGTGCAAGAAGCGCAGAGCCAATTCCGTCCGAAGCAAAATGATTTGTTCGCACTTGAAGATGCTATTACCAAGTCTGTTATTGAACATTTTGAACACGATCGATTGATGTTTGCTATTAACACCGATTGGGAATCAAAAAAGGAAGCAAAAGCCGCACTAGCTCAACTGGGGAAGATTTTTTGGAAACATTGGAAAAAAACGGCAAAACAAACACGGTCAAGAAGTAATGATTGGCTTAATGCAATTTGTGATTTTGAATGTGATTTTGACAAATTCTCTGGTGAAAAAATTTACTCTGCTAAATTTAGAAAGTTTGTCGCTCATTTCGATGGGCTCTAGATAACAGAAAAACACCTTACTTCGACATAATTGAGTCAACTGAAATCGTTTCAGAATAACTCGATCAAAATCGACCTGTTATCCTACGGCATTGCGAATAGCGTAATACCGACGCGTCGCCTAGGTTAGGGACATGAAAACGACACGCCTATTCGGAACATCCGATTCTTCCGTAGCATCAGAAATATCATCGAGTCAGTTTGTTGACAAGCGCGGTTACGCAGCACGCTGGCAGGCTTCTGTCCGATGGGTTGACAATCTTTTAGCTCACGGTTTACCTCACCTGGCTATTGGCAAACGACGTGTTCGCATTGACATTCTCGAAGCTGACCGTTGGATGAAAGACCAGTATGGCACGCAACGCATGGGAAAACTTAACAGCAGCATATAAACACGACTTGTCTATGTTGCGTGATTATCGACTTCCTATTGTTCAAGGTCAGAAAACAAACCGTTTTTTGCTGAGCCAAATTCATTGGGATTTTTTGGGAGATGCTTACTTTTTACCAAGAATGATTCCAGAAACGAATTTGCGTGTGACTATTTTTTTTACAACATTTCTAACATGGAGTCACACTTTTTCAATTTTACTATTTTTCAGATAAACAACGAATAAATTCTGCCGAAAGCTGACTGATAACGGCAGCGAGATAGACGGATTACAAGTAGCCCTACGGGGCTGATATGATGTTTCTGAACAAGAGCATGCCGAACTCGAAAAACAACACAACGACCAGACGAAAGTCTGGCGAATTTGCGGAACGGATGAACTCCAGAATGGAGAGTCCACCGAAATTCGGGGTGGCGTAGGTAGATCGTAATTGAAGCCACGACCGTCATTGGACGAAAGTCCAGAGAATCTTGCCTGTTGGGTTTGCCGGATGGCCGTAACCCGCTAGCAGCAGCAGGGCAAGAAAAAGGTGCGGAAACCTCACGGATTCCTGAACGACGGGCAACCGAGTTCATAAACACACCATCTTCTTTGAAACAGGGAGATGGTGTGTTTCCTGCCGTTGTCCTACCGCCAAGCAATCGAGCTCCCAGACCAAAGTGCAAGCCCTCCAAGTGTGGTGCTAACGTGCCCAAACGCGGCACCTACCCCCGAAGCGGCGGAGCAGTTCATACGCTCCTTCATCGGTATGGCAAAGGGCATGAAGTTTGGCGCGTTCAAGAATGTGGAACAACGTCGCATCGTTCCCACAACAACGCTTCCACCGTAACCACGGCAATAGACCTATGAAACAACAAGACAAAAAACATCAAACGAAACGCAAAAAAAGCACAGGGCGCGACAGAGCAACCCATAACTCAACTTCCCGCCGGAACCGACGCGACACTCGAACGCCAGCGGTGGGACCAATACGCCGAAAACTTCAAGAGCGAAATAGGTAATGGATGCCAAACAACGCGGATGGATGCTCACAGAAGCTCACAAATGATGGGGGGAGGAGAGGTCCACACTGCAACACCACATCAAAGAGGTTGTCAAAGCCATTACCAATGCATCGGAAACAGCCCTTGAAGGGACAACCATGGAAAAAGAACGAGGAAATAGGGGGAAAGAGCACGCGGAACCTACCGCTCCGGATCGAAAAGCAGAACGCGAGTAAAACGACAACAACATCAACAAAACGCAGACAAACGCAACGGAAAAACACGGCATAACCCAAACGCTCGTAACAACCCAACACCATGAACAATACCACCACGAAAACGGCCAGCAAACACGACACGGAGCAGCATGGTTTTGGAGCTAGGATACCACAACAACGCAACAACCACCCCAAGCGGCTCAGACGGCACAGAGCACGCCTCAGACGAACCCGGACCCACAACAACGCAACCGCACTCCAAGCCCGCGTCGTTGGAGTAAGGCTGGATAACGGTGGCACCGGATACCTCCCGCAATTCTGCGTTGCCGGACATGTGGTGCTAACATGCCCCAACGCGGCTCCTACCCCAGAGGATGCAGAAAAGTTCTTGCGCTCGTTCGTGGAGATGGCAAAGGGCATGAACTTCGGCGCGTTTAAGAAGGTGGAGCAACCCATAACTCAGCTCCCCGCCGGGACGGATGCAACCCTTGAACGCCAGCGGTGGAATCAATACGCCAAGGCGTTGAAGGACGGGAAGCACTTGCCCAAGTCCGATTGGGAAGCCTTCTTGGACATCACACGACGGTTGCAATCCCGCGACGACGCGAACGGCAACGACGTGGATTGGTTCAAGCGTGCGGAGGACGCCGGAGCCTTCGGAAAAGACCAAGTCTCCCGTTGCGGCCCTGTCGAAAAGAGCGTCCGAGTCCATACTGTAGCGGAGTGGGTAATGGATGGTAAACAACGCGGTTGGATGGTTCGGGAAGCTCGCCTGAGGTGGGGGGGGCGAACGTTCCTCAAAGAGGCCGAAACCGGCATCATGAAGCCAGTGACACAGGAGATTCGCATGGCGAACCCGAACGGAACTCCCCTCGGTGCGTTTGATGTTCCCGAACGCAAGGTCTTGCTACGGGCAAAGCGATAAGCCAGACCATCAAGGTTCACCCGCAACCCGGCCCCCAAGACTGAGTTCGTCACAAGCGGCGCTGATATCGTGTTCTACGGTTGGGTAAACCGGGAGCGCAGAAAAGTCCTTCGGCCTGCTCCTTGACGCCGGGACGATGGCAGCACGTTACAAGGGATACGGCGCGGTGATCTTCCGTAAGACATCGGTGCAAGTGATGAGCGAGGGCGGATTGTGGGACACTTCGGAAAAGATTTACCCGCTGGTCGGCGCACGGGGCACCCGGGGAACAAAGCGATGGGTGTTCCCGAACGGCTCGGTAATCTCGTTTTTATACCTTGAGCACGACAACGACCGGTTCAACTGGCAGGGAGCGCAAATCCCCTACATCGGGTTTGACGAGTTGACGCACTTTTCGGAGCGGACGTTCTGGTATCTGGTCGGGCGCAACCGAAGCATGGGCGACGGCCCCCCCCCTTATCAGAGCAACGCTGCCCCCAGACCCCGACCACTTCGCGGCAAAGATGGTGGACTGGTATATCGGCCCCGACGGCTATGCCATACCCGAACGCGGGGGCGTGGTTCCTTGGAAAGTTGTGCGGGGGAGAACTTACAAACGGCAATAAAGCCAAAGTTTCGACGTTGCTAAAAGGAGACCAATGATGGGCTTATTAGCTATAGACATACAGACTTTATGCAAAATTTAAGTCTGTAGCAGTCGTAATGTCAGATCACTGGAGTGTTAATAGATACGTCAATTGTTCGATATCATGAATTGCTTTTGATTGCTTCAATGTAGTTCCCATTATGATGGAATTCTGGAAGTTGTTTTGGCTCTGGCTTTCGAACACTCCAATCAAAATATACACCGGTATAATTTAGCAGCCGCAACACAGTTTTATAAAATAAGGTGCGAAGTGACTCGCTAAGTTGCCAGAGTTTTTCAGGTTGTTCAGCTTCGCCTATACCATGGATTTGCTGATTTCGAACGCGCATTGCCTCACGCTCTGTTTCAGAAGGCTCTATACCAATTTCATTGAAGAACTGTTTCATTTTTGCGTTCGAGCCCATTTCAAAGGAGTTGGTAAGTCGTGCCATTAAAGCACCAACTTTTTTTGACTCCTGTAGATAGCCTTGGTTGGCATTTCCCTCACATGCTTGAACGAGTTTCTTTCTTATCTTATCAAAATCTTCACCCAATAATTCTTGAAATTTTTCTCTCGAAACAAAATTGCCTTTGGACATGGAAAAAGGCGATCTAAACCAAGCATCCTTGAGTATCTCAAACGCGTTAAACAGGATCGGAAGGTTGACGCCTAGTGGTAATTCCTGGAAAGTCCAATATTTCCAGAGGGCATGATCCAGTGACAACGTATTCCTAAGTTTTAAGTAGACAGGAAGCAACTTGCTTACAACAGGTCCCAGTCTTTCACAATTATTCCAATGCAAAAAATCAATCGGCACTGGTGGAAAATCAATACCACCGCATAGCTTCCGAACATTAAGTCCACTCGGATTCCAACTTCGTAATCGGAATGGCCTATCTGGTATAATTTGTATGGGCGCCTGAAAAGAATTTTTGCTCCAACTTGTGATGTTAATGGGAATTCCATCGTTTCCCAAGGATGTATCTCCCACATCGATCAATCTTCGCCCTAAAATAAAACTGACGAGTTCTGCAACCATCGTTCGAGTGTTTTCATCCGGGATTGGTGACAATTTTTGTGAATATTCTATTCCCAACTTTATTGACCAAGCTGGTCCAAATTCCTCTGGCATCTTCCTTATGACAAATGAAAACAATGGAAGTTCAACCAATGTGCAGCCCACTTCGATTCCCGGTAAACTGCTACCGCAAGAAATGCAATATTCTGGTTTGCTCTTAAGCCGTCTTAAATATGCATTCTCATATTGATTAAAAGTGCGGTCAGTAAAAACAAAATCTTCTGGCCCATTTAAAAACCAATCAATGTGGGTTGTTTTAGACCATGTACCCTTGCATACTTGCTCTACTCGTTGAACGTGAACGTCAGACCAAAACGGTCGCTCTTTGGTGCAATCTGGATCGTTTATTGGTGCCCCACGCACTCCTAACACGTAGCAGTGAGAAAGCAAAACATTGTATGCATTGTATTCTCCACGAATTGAAAATGGACCGGCTTTTGTATTCTGAAACTCAAGTGTTGGTCCCATAAATACACTTGACGAGCCTTCAACTTCGCAACGCAAACAATATGATTCATCACGGGAAATCGTGGCTGACGCACTCCCTTTTAGAAGACCTTCTGATGGTTCAAGTCGAATGAGGGTCCGTGGAAATTGAAGACCTTCCCACTGCAAAAATGCGTCGAATGGTTCTTTTGATTGGCTCATGTAATGAGTCTATGGCTTAGCTAATCATGTCGTCAATTCACTACAAGCGGTCTTACTTCCCCATCGTGGACGACTACCCAAAGGGGCACATGCTTGTTCGTTACTGGGATAGAGCCGCGACTGAAAAGACGGCAACGAATGGCCCTGACTGGACGGCTGGCGTCAAGATGACACGTGACCCGCAGGGGCGCTATTACATCATCGACGTGGCAAAGGACAGGGTGAGTCCGTTCGGCGTAGAGGAGTTGATTCGCAACATGGCGCGGATGGATGGACTGCCTTGGTTAGATCAAAGTTTCATCTATCAAGATGAACTCGCAATTACCGTTTCATCAGCGCAAAGACGCCCCAACCGAGGTATTCACGCGTATAAGTGGCGTAACGCTCGGGTTCGGTGGTGAGTTGGGCTCGAACCTCTTTGGCAAACTCATCGTTGGGATTGGCTTCAAGCCATCGACGCATGGTGAGCCATTTGGCCGCTTCGTATCGGTCCCAACCGTCTTGATTGGCCAAAACCATTTCGACAACGTCGTAGCCAAGGCGTCCTAAAGAGGCGATAAATTCAGGTAGCAAGAGAAAGTCGGAGATGGATTGGGCAAGGCACTTCTTGGCGACCTCTTCCGTCGGTGGTAACTGTCGCCAGTAGGGTTCGCCGATGAGAATGATTCCTCCGGTGCGTAGGCTCTGTTCCAAAAGCTTGATGGTGCCAGCGACTCCGCCGCCAATCCAAGTGGCTCCGACACAGGCTGCCACATCGACTTTTTCCTTTGAGACGTAGCCAGCGGCATCGTCATGGATGAACTTGACTCGATCGGTGACGCCAAGTTCCACAGCACGGCGTTTTGCACTCTCAGTAAACAACGGGCTCATGTCGATGCCGGTGCCGGTAATGCCGTAATCGCGTGCCCAAGTGCATAGCATTTCTCCCGAACCGCTGCCGAGGTCCAGCACTCGGGCTCCCGATTTCAGACGCAGCGCAGCGCCGAGAGTGACAAATTTGTCAGGTGTGAACGGGTTGTGAATGCGATGAGCACTTTCAGTGATGTTGAAAATCCGTGGGATATCCATGAGTGAAGTTTCCTTTTATATATGAATCAATTTGGTCAGAGCAAAACCTGCGTTTCTGCCATGTCGTTGGCAAAACAAAAACCCAGTTCTGCTTTGGTATGTCGGTATGACAAATCCACCTCTGTTGAACTGAACCGCTGAGACCATGACGCTAACTTTATGGGAAAGTCAGCCTGTTGGACAAGCTGCAATGTTGCGGTTTTGGAAGGATTACCTCAAGGCATGTTCGGGAGCAAAGGAAGCGACGCGACACTACGCGGTCTCGCCATTGCGAATTTGTTCTGGCGTCTGTCCTGTCCAGTCGTTGAACGCGCGGAAAAACGAGCTCGGTTGTTCGAAGCCAATCAGAAATGAAATCTCGGCGGCGGTGAGCTTGGTTGTGCGCAGATAGTGGCGGGCCAGTTCCTCGCGTGTTTGGTCCAGCACGGACTGAAAGCTCTGGTTCTCTTCAGTCAAGCGCCGTTGTAGAGTCCGTTCGCTCATGCCAATTTTACACGAAACGGCATTCATGGAAGAGTCTCCTGCGGGCAAAAGTTCCAACAGGGCTCCGCGCGTGCGCTCGGCGGTAGTGGCCGAGTCGGTGAGTTGGCTCAGGTGTTTGCGTAGTTCAGGTTCAAAGAACTGCCACATTTTCTCGTTCGCCGTGAGAAATGGTCGCGTTGCGTCTTGTGCCGAAAAGGTGATTGCCAATGTTTTACCTGACAGAATAGCGCAGCCCAAATACTTCTCATACTCGCTCGATGGCGTGGGCGGATTAGGCGCAGTCACCTTCAACGGACAAACGCGTGTGCGTGTTGCGATCCGGGCAAGTTGGACGTAGAAAGCTAATTCTGCTGTAGCCAAGCTGACCGGAGGGATGGTGGTGGATTCGGTGAAGATGATTTCCAGGAGCGTCTCTTTCGGGCTTGGTTTGACGTTCAGTTTTAAGGGGCAGATCAAGCGCTTGTATTGCGAAATGCGTGCCAGCGCCATGTTCAGATTTTGGCTGCATGTGGCCGCAAACAGCGGCGGGTCGAACATTTCGACCGATATTGCCTGACCGATGCGGATGCCTAGCAGCGGGTCATTAGCCTCCGTTTCCAGCGCCCGCCATAGTTCGAAGTATTCACTCGTGGCTAGTGAAGCATTTTCCCTGGCAAAAAGCCCCTCCGGCAAGCTGGCCCGTCTCAGCACATTGGCGGGATTGACGCCAAGGTCGCGCAACAGCAAACGCCAGCCCTGGTGAACGGGGAATTGATCGGCTATTCGCATAAGCTCATATAATCCGCCTCGGAATGATTGTTCAATGGATTATTTATTGTTCAGAATTCTGCCAGTTTTTGCAGTTCTCACCATCGGCAACAAAAATGCCTTCTACTTGAGCATGGTCATCACCATTTTGTCGTAAATGCGATCGCCAAACCACTTTCGAATGAATATCGTCATCGTGGCATATTGACCGGCGGCGTAGCGCGTCTTGGGACGCCGAGCGTTGACGGCTTTGGCGACGACGTTAGCAATGACTTCCGGCGGTGAGCCGATTTTTTTCTCGGTGTAACGGTCGGTTGCATCGGCAACCGTCTTCGTCAGGTCGGAATATGCACTTTGACGTATGTGTTTTCGGAGATTGACTGAGAGCACATTCGCAAAGTTGGTTTGGATGATGCCCGGTTCGATGACAACAACCTGTATGCCCTTATCTGCGACTTCAAGCCGCAAGCAATCCGACCAGCCTTCAAGTGCGTGTTTTGAGGCGTGATACCACGCTCCGAGCGGGGTATAAATTTTACCTCCTATTGAAGTGATATTGATGATTTTTCCAGCGCCCTTCTCTCGCATTCCCGGCAGTAGCAGTTGGGTCAGCCTCGCCAAGCCGAAGAGGTTCACCTCGAATTGATAGCGTGCATCCGCAATCGACACGTCTTCCACCGCGCCGTAAAGTCCAAAGCCCGCATTATTCACGAGCACGTCCACGACGCCGTATTTTGATTCGATTTCGGTTATGGCGGCAACAATGCTTTCTTCCTTGGAAATATCCAGTGAGACAATCACCGCTCCACGCTCCTTCAGATCTGCCATCTCCTCGGTTCGGCGAGCAGCGGCGATGACGTGGATTCCTTCGTGAAGTAGTCGGATAGCGATGGATTTGCCAATGCCAGAGGAAGCTCCAGTGACCAGAGCAACTTGTTTTGAACTTGAATTTTGTTTCATATCTTCAAGTTCAATATACCTAAAACCTTCAGATTAAAAATTGCATGGGACGCCAAAATAGTAGCAAATCACGCCAACTCTCAAACATGACTCACATGTTTTGTCTCTGGCTCGATGAAGAGTTCTGGCTCGGAAGAAACATAATGCAAAACGCTTCAAACAATCAGAGCGGACTGACACCCGCTGTTACAAATCAGCTTCACCCTGGTATTTTCTGTTTCGTCGTTTCCGGGCGGTATTCCAGAATTTCCCCAGGTTGGCAGTCGAGCGTTTCGCAAATTGCTTCGAGCGTGGAGAAGCGGATGGCCCTGGCTTTGCCGGTTTTGAGGATAGACAGGTTTTGTGGCGTGATGCCAACGGCTTCTGCCAAATCGTTGAGTCGCATCTTACGTTGCGCGAGAACTACGTCCAGATTGATGATGATGGGCATACGCTTAAACGGTCAAATTCTGTTCCTCGCGAATCTTCCGGCCTTCGTCCATGACCCAAGAGATGAAAACAATCAGGAATCCTGGAAACAAAGCGCCTGCCAACCCCCAAAAATAGACAGCCCAGTCCAGATGGTACGCCGTTGGAGGCAAATCACCTTTTCCGGAGTGAAGCAAAATCATCTGCGACAAAAAGGTGACGGACGCCATCAAAAAGTATGTATAGCCAATTCTGCGAATATAAGAAACGGCTTTCAGATTGAACAACTCGCCGTGCGAATACAAACTGAAGAGCTTGTAACAGAACCATGCCAGAACCGCACCGGAAATTAGCCCCGCCGCAGTGATCACGCGTTCACATTTAGCGCCGAGAGCATGGTCAAAAAACATCGGAATTACTCCAACAACGAAAAATACAACGCTAGAAAAAAAGAACGTTCCAAAGAGCGTTCTAAACATGCCGCTGACTTGTTGAATTCGATTCATTCGGCGGTTCGCCTTTGAAGCCATTTCGTTCGTATTCATAGCGCGAGAATAAAACCAGAATTCCGTTTGTCAATATATTTTTATCGATAAACGATAACTAATTTACGTTCAACATGGTATAGCTCCGAAGAAACAGGAGTCATTCAATTGCTCCCAAAGGTATTCGTAGATGACCTCGTTTTACCTGACAATGAGATAGGCCTATTGAACTTCATTACAGTAGGAAAGCTATGCTTTCTCCCCGGGCACCGGTAAATCATGGCACAATTCGCCCAGGTCACACTTGAGAACTCTGGCGATGTCGCAGAGCTTCTTGAATGAAAGGTTCCGTTCCCCGCGCTCAACCCCGCCAATGAAACTCCGGTCTATATCGGACTCCAGCGCCAAGTCTTCCTGAGAGAGCTTGCACTCCTTGCGCGTCTGGCGAATGCGTTCGCCCAGAATTTGTAGTGATGTTTTCTTTTTCAAGCATCATCAGGATTTCCTGAAATGAGGACCCAGCGTCCACGGACTATAATCATCATTTCGTTGTTGCCTTCCTCTCAAATATCTCCTTAACTTGAGCCCATGCTTGCTTCAGAAAGGTGGAAAAAACGCATTACTTTACACGGTTGGGTTCTTCTGTCACTGGCGCTTTTATCCGCATGTTCCACGGTTCCGCAACGGGAATACTCGACCGTCTATGTCTGTTTCCAAGATGGAATTCTGACCACGTGGCAGGATTTCCGCTGAACGAAACAATAGCTGCGATGTTATCGAAAGCTCAATTATGGAAGGGGGGGCATTGCACAATCATCCGCTTGGCGAACGCGTTTCCAGCAGACCTTATGAATTTAGGAATCAAGAAAATCAGGCAGACGGGCGGGCATGTTGCTGTTGATACGGGCGATATGCTCCTTGAATTTGTCTCGTGGGACTTTGTTTTGGGCCCCAAGGGACTCTATTTCATCCTCGACCTTGTGGACCTGTGGCAGTCGCCCCGGCAGCGTGCATACGTTGGAAGGCAAAGTGGAGCAACTGGGACCGACAAAGTTTTTCATTTGGCGCGACGACGGATATACAGGCACGTTGCAGACCTTGGCGGATGACCAAAGCCCCGCAAGGGCGCTACTACGTCATAGATGTTGCCCGGGACCGTGTGAGTCCGTTCGGAGTTGAGAAGTTGATTCGCAACACGGCAAGGATAGATGGATTGGACATCGAAGTCGTGTTTGGCCAAGCCCCGGCAAGCTCGGGTAAGATCGAAGCGACAAACTTTATTCGGATGTTGGCAGGTTTTGCGGCTGACCGAAGAATGATTCCATCTTGTTTTTGGCGCTTAAACGGCTACATTAAGACCGATGAATACGGAACTGCTAAAAAGGATTACGGTTGAACCGGGCAAATGCGGTGGACGCCCTTGCATCCGGGGCTTGAGAATGCGTGTCACCGATGTTCTACAATTGCTCAGTTCCGGGGCATCGTATGAGGAGATTTTGGAAGATTACCCCGATCTGGTCCGGGAAGACATTCTGGCAGCCATTGAATATGCCGCTCACCAAACCGATCATGTCGTTCTCCAAACCGCTTGAATTTTCTCGTTGACCAACAACTACCACCTGCCATAGCCCGTTTTCTGGACAGTAAAGGGCATCCCTCAAGGCATGTTCGGGATTTGGGATTGAGTGACGTGCCAGACGCCATCGTTTGGCAATACGCTGTTCAGCACGACATGGTGCTTATCAGCAAAGATGAAGACTTCTACTATCTGGCGGTTGCACCTGAAGCGACTGGCAAACTCGTATGGATTCGAATTGGAAACTGCCGAAAGCAAACCTTGATCCAGACATTTGAGACTCAATTGGACGACATTCTTAAGGCTGTCGATTCGGGATGCCGGATCGTTGAAATCCGTTGATGGTAGTGCGGAAGTCACTTTGGAAAAATAGCTTCCTATTTCCGCCAACATTAAAGCTTGCCGCGAAATCGGGCGTGTCGGGCACTCTATTGAAATGAGACCTATAGCTTTTCCCCGGACACAGGCAGATCATGGCACAATTCGCTCAGGTCGCACTTGAGAACCCTGGCGATGTCGCAGAGCTTCTTGAATGAAAGGTTCCGTTCTCCGCGCTCAACCCCGCCAATGAAGCTCCGGTCTATATCGGACTCCAGCGCCAAGTCTTCCTGAGAGAGCTTGCACTCCTTGCGCGTCTGGCGAATGCGTTCGCCCAGAATTTGTAGTGATGTTTTCTTTTTCAAGCATCTTCAGGATTTCCGAAATGAGGACCAAGCGTCCACGGACTATAATCCGCATTTTCTTGTTGCCTTCGTTGTGTGAGTTTCGGTAGTTTTTATGTATGAATACCTCGGAAAGGCGGAAAAATTGTGTCGTCTCCCTTACAATATCCCTTGTTTTGATGCTCGTATTGACGGCTTGTACGACTGTTCCTCAAAGGGAGTTTTCACTCTACCAGCTTGGCCGGATTACCAAGGGGATGCCGGAGGAACAAGTTGCACAACTCATGCCGGAACCGTCGCTAAAAACACCCCAATCAGACGGTTCTGTGCGCTGGGAATGGCGCTATAAAAACAAGGCCGGGCGACGCTACAAAGCGTCAATCACATGTGCGCGTGGCAAGGTGGTCTCTTGTCCGAGTTATTTTTGGGGATCAGAGGCAGAAATGGACGAATTTAAAGAGGGACAACAAATGGCTTTCCACGAAAAGTTAGAAGCCGAAGCCAAAGAGAGGGAACGGAAATCAGCCGAGGCGATTCGCCGGATTGAGATGGAACAAGAGGAACAAGAGGAACAAAAGATTGCCAGGCAAGCCAAGGAGAAAGAGGAACAAGAGCAATATGTCAAACAGCATCCCAATCTTCCAGAGGAGATCAAACAGCGCCTTCTCAAAGGGGAGTTGAACGTCTATATGGTTGACTTTGAGGTGATGCGTTTCAATCAAAAAGCACAACGAGCAGCTGAGAAGGCTGCTGAGGCAAAGGCGTTTTTTGAAAAACATCCCGATCTGCCCGATGAGATTAAAAAGCGTTTTAGCGGCAACAACTGGGACTGGCTACAGGCCAATACGTATGTTGAAAAATATGAGTTTGTCAAAGCTCATCCCGAGTTACCTGAATCTCTGAAAAAGCGAGTGATGGAGGGTAATTATTCGGACAAATACAAAGCGGATGAATTTGTCAAAAAGACGGCCTTTATCAAGGCGCATCCTGAATTGACCGAAGAGACCCGCCAAAACTTGTTGAGCGGGAAAACGTCGCAGATCGAAGTGGAATTCAAACTTCAAGATGAAGAGACGGCACGAAAGGCTGTTGAACGTCGCAAAAAGTATGTTGAAGAACATCCGGCACTCAAACCGGAATTTGTAGACGTGATTTTAAAAGGGACAGTTTGCTTGGGCATGTCAAGGGAGGATGTGCAAGCCAGTTGGGGACCTCCAAATAGGGTGTTCGAACAGGCTTCGATCACCGGGAAACTTGAGCAGTGGCAATACTCAAACATGTATCTCTATTTCCAAGATGGTGTTCTGACTACATGGCAAAACTTTCGATAAAACACAATTAACTTCATCCGATTATGCCTGACTCAAAACAAACGCCACCGTCTTTTTGGCAAGAAATCAAGCGAGGTTACGAAGAAGGAAAACGAGAGGGAGATGCAAAGCGGGCTCAGTCGCTGGCTCATTTTTCCAAAAGCGAACGCATCATTTATGGGGTTGTTATCGTGGGTATAGTGATCTCAGCTTATGTCTGGTGTTTTGTCAGCCTCCGAAACACCGCCACGCGACTCCAAAGAGAGGCGAGTGTCGGCGTTCAAGCGAAGCGCAAAGCTGCTCCCGATCGACAACGATCTTATGAACAGGGAGCCAAAGCGGGGCAAGAACAACTCCAGAAAAACTACGATCTAGGCGGTGGGCTTCCCCTTCCGGGGGGACAGGAATGGTTCGCTCGGCAAGCGGCAAAACAAATTCAACCGGTGGACGAAGAGGCGTTCGTCAAGGGCTACATCGAAACGATGAAAACCATCTGGGGGAACACGACCGGCTGGAAGGAATATCGCTACAAGAACATCATCCCCGGCTCACTCAAACCCGGCACCCTGCTTTACGAATACGGCATGACCCAACCCACATGCGTCGTTGTGGTGGCTGACAGCGAGCGAATGCTCGTGCGCTATTTCAAAAACGGCTCCACTGAATGGAAAAACGTTCGCGCCACAGCCAGCGAATTTTATGAGGCACGATAAATGAAAACGGTATCAACAAAAAGGAAACATCATGTGGCTTTGCACAAAAATCGGTTTCTATAGCATTGTGAAAAAAGGAACGCCGGGAACCTGGCAGATTCGGGCAAGGGTTCGCAAGGACTTGCAGAACCTTGTTGCAGTCGCCAAGATTGGCGTATCGCCAATAGAAACACCCGATGGCGACTACCATTGGCGAATCGTGGTCAACGCGCCTCAAATGGCCCGTGTGTTTGAAATTCTGGCGTTGTCAATAGACTACCCCAACTTCAAAAACTGCATCGCTCAAACGCCAGACCAACAGCAAAAACTCAATGCTTACCACAACTTCTGGCGCGACATGCTCACAGTGCAACACCAACAAAAGACGCGAAAATGAAGCCACACGCAATCAACCCCGGCATTCAAAAAATCCGCGAAACCGGCGGTCATGTCACAGTCATCATGGGCGACATAAAACTTGAATTTGTGACATGGGATTTTGTCCTTGGTCCCAAAGGACTCTTCTTCATCCTCGACGAATTGGACCCCTGGCAAACGGACCCTGGATGCGTTCATTCCGTGATTGGAAAAGTGACGCAGCCTGGGCCAACTACGTTTCAAATTGAACGTGGCAACAACCTTGTCAAAGCGACATTGCGAACCCTTCAAGACGGTTTTCAAGCCCGACAACGAGAAATTGACCACTCGCTCAAATGTCACGCCGAACGTCTCAAAACAGAACCCGAAACCACCCAAAAATGGCGATCCGATTACCTCAAGTTTTAGCAAAAAAAGCTAGAAGGAAAGTTGAAGTAAATAACACATGTTTTCCCTATCATATGGGGAATCTCCCGGCAGATTTGCTACCTAGGTTTGATCTTCATGTCATTGGCCTTCGCAAAAGAAAACGGATGAGTGCTTTTATCAATGGAGTCGATAAGGCTGTAAAATCTGATAAGTTTTAGACTGGTGTAGTTTTTATGGCTCGACCAATGTCTGCATTATAGTTCTTCACGGAAATCTGGCGGACTATAGCGGCTTCTCTCTCAACCGAGGTTGGCTAGAACGACCTTAACGACCTTGACCGGATGGTTATAGTGGAAAAAGGGGTGCGGCGAGCGAGTCAAAGAGAGGGCAAGGGGTGACTGTTGCCTGCCGCCAAAGCCAGTGCGGCTTCAGATGGCCCGGACAATTCAGACCAGAACAAGGCTTCAAACACTTGAACGCTCTGGATGAAGCCCGCAACAACGATTACTGGGACGAGCTCTGGGCCAACTGACTACTGACTTTTCCAAGATGCCCTCTTGGTTACTTGTAGTAATCGATTGCAATTAACTTCCAATTGCTGGCTGAATCCTCAGGCCCAAGCAATGATCCATCCTAAAAAACCGGCAATCACAATTACGATTATAGTAAATCGAATGAAGTTAAGAAGTGATCTGACCTTTTTTTCCTGCTCATCAAGGTTTTGTAGTCGAGTTTTGAATTCCTCGCGCCGTCTGGTGTGTTTCTTCTCAAAATCCTCTTTGGTTGCATTTATTGCGGCTCTGGTGGCTTCCAATGTCGCCTTTTGATTACCAAGAAGCTGAAACGCTATGAGCGCAACAGTTAGAATCCCGCACGCAAGCAGGAAGTCCTTTAGTGGATTGCCAAGATCGTATTTGTCTCCAAGCAAGATCGCCGCTATCGGAACAGCGAGTAGTGACGCTTGGACTCCAGCAAGAATTCCATTGAGGTCAGCTACAAATTTAAGACGTTTTTCTTCAAAAGACTTCTCCAGTTCACCAAACGTGTTGCCTATCCACAGCTGATAATCTCGATTGTAATTATCAAAGATAATTTCAAAGTTTCGGAGAAACATACAGAACCGATCTTCGGGGGGATAAGCTTTCAGATACTCCCGCAAGTTTTTACGGAACAAAACAAGACGTTGCTCACGGTCAGCAGGGTCTCGGTCTGATCGCTTTTCAAAATGATCCTGTAATTCCCGTAAATGTGTTAAGGATGGAATCTCTGACAATGAAAACACGAGAGGAATTTCCAGTTTCTCAGGCGTCAGAAAAATTGCTTTGCCCGTAGTCTCAAAGTCCGAAGTAGTCCGTAGCAATTTTTTTGCACGTAACATTTGGCGATAAGATTCAATTGGTGGTGATCCAGGAATTCCGCCATTTGCCTCGCTGACAACTTCACCTATTCCATTGACATAGTAATTGGCGGGCTCTTCCGCAGTGTAAGAAATAAGGTCTTGAATATCCTCATAGTAGTTGAGCGAACATGGTTTTAGTATAAATTCAAGTTGTTGACCTACTGCATCAGGAAGATGGGAAAAACTCTTTCCATCACGTGTGCTTCTTTCAATATACCCGTTATCTTGAAGCTTGGTTAGAAGTGGAAGAAGATCGTTTGTTACAGTAAGAACCCCTTTAATTTGGCGAGACTGCCGAATAAATTGAGATTCACTTAGAGCAGTCCTGATTGTGTAGAATATCTGCAACATACCTCAACCAGAGGTTTTATGTTTTTGCTGATTGAATTTTTTCAATTAGCTCTGGTTCAATATTTTTTATCATGAGCGTCTTTGCTTTAGCATCTAGTTCCAAACGATGATTCGTTCCAGGTTGCCCAACCATTTCTGCTTTAAACTGTAGCACCAAACCATCATCACTCTTGTGCTTTATCACCTTCCACCTATTAAAAACTCCAACGTCCGGTTTTATGAAAGCACTAACTCCCAAATTAGAAGCATAATTTGCGAAATTCTGTGGATTTGTTGGATCGACAAGTGATGATATGACCGAAAGATCAAGTTCTGTTCTGTCTCTTGCTGTTTGTTGTGCATAGCTACGAATTTTGATTCGTGCACTATCTAACAGCCCCTCATCGAAACCATTGTCCTTAGCATAATCTTCCAACTTGTCGATCAATTCGGCGCTGTCTTTCGATGGATTCCGAAATGCATCTGGCCCGATGAACTCTTGAAAATACTGCGACATTGCTTTTCTAAAACCAGCATATGTCAAGGGTTTAGTTCCAAAAATGCCGTTAATAGGCGCACTGATTAACGCGGCTTTGTCAATATGCCGAAGCTCTAGATGGGTTACATCTTTAAACTCCAAATTATTTGTAATCGAGAGACCATCTTGGGGATGAATCATACAAACAAAGAGCTTTTGCTTTCCGTCGCCCTCTATCACAGTAAAGACCACGTAGCCTCCAGTGGAAGCCTGCTGTAATTTCATCTGATTTGCGAGGCGATTTGTGGAATCTATCGTCAATTTCAAGAAATTTGTTGCTCCGGAAAAAAACTCAAACACCACTCGGAAAAAGGATAGTTTGCAACGTCTTGATTGAAATCAGCAAATACACTCGATGGTCTATCTTCGTGTGTAGCAAACACCTTGATGGCAAGTTCTGTGAATTTTTTCACTCTAGCGTCCGTCGCCTTGAGCGACTGCTTGCGAAGATGAATAGTTGGCTCTTTATGTGCCTCCTTTGCAATCTCGTGGATGATAAACTCCTTAATATTCATAGGGTTAAGTGTTTTTCTTTTAACCGGGCATTTCGTAAGTTTAATCTCTTATTGCTTATGGGCAACTCAAAACCGTTTTCCTATGCTACAACCCAATACCCCATGCAGGGTAAACAAAATCAAGTGATGGTAGTTTTTGGGGGGACTTATGGAAAAATTCCCTATACCTCGCTTACTTATTTTTGGCCAAAACATTGGGGTATTTTGAGATAACTACTTATACATCAATTGTTAATATATAATATAAAAATTCGACTATATCAGAGGTAGTTTCTATGGCAGCATCAATCAAAACACCCGGGAAATTGTTATGTCTAAAATAGAAGAGTTGCTGGAAAAAAGTCGGGATGAACTTTTGGATTTGTCCACGCGCAATCGATTGCTGTCCATGCCCGTTGGAACAAGTTCGGCAAGGCTTATAGAAGTTCGTGATGAATTGTGCGATCAGGTCTTTCGCCTATTAGTGGGCGAAAAAAAGACATTCACTTTTTTACCCGGGAGGCGCTCTGCTAATTCACAGAAAACCGTTGACGAGAATGACGAGGAGGTTGGGCTGCCGCAACCGGATGATACGGAAGATGAGGAGACTGGCCTCGCAAAACGCCACATTGATCTCAGACTTCAGACATCGCTTTCTCCCGAGGGGCTTCAGCGAAGACTCTTTGATTTGAATCACGATGCGGCTGCGATGATAGAAGAACAAGGAGTTAATATCCTCTATTTGGCTCTTGGAAAGCTCAAATGGTTTGAAGTCGATCATGCTGATATCGCCAGATATGCACCTCTCATTCTAGTGCCGGTTGAATTAGACCGCAGAAGCGCGTCCGAAAAGTTCTGTGTCAAATGGACTGGGGATGACATTGAGGAAAACCTTTCTCTGCGAGCCAAGCTCTCAAAAGAGTTTTCAATCGAACTGCCAGATTTTCCCGACGAAGAGGAGATGACCCCAACTGCTTACTTTGCGAAGGTCAGAAATTGCGTGGCCGAGGGGAAAAATTGGGCTGTGCTTGAAAACGAGATGACGCTGGGGTTTTTCTCGTTTGCAAAGTTCCTTATGTATCGGGATTTGGACCCCGAGAACTGGCCCAACCGCGATTTGCTCCTCGGCAGTCCATTGGTTAGCGGATTGCTTTCAGACGGTTTTTCTGAGGGTGATTTGCTACTTGCTGACGATGCCTCCATTGATGAGGTTATTCCAGCATCGAAGCTTGATCATGTCGTGGATGCAGACAGTTCGCAGTCGATCGCCATTGAAAGCGTGCGTCGAGGTCGAAGTCTTGTGATTCAGGGGCCTCCAGGAACTGGCAAGAGCCAATCAATTACTAACATCATTTCAACAGCGGTTTTTGACAAAAAACGGGTGCTTTTTGTGGCTGAGAAATTGGCAGCTTTGGAGGTTGTAAAGCGCCGCTTGGAACGCGAGGGACTCGGAAGCCTCTGTCTGGAACTGCACAGCAACAAAGCCAGGAAACGGGATGTGATTGATGAAATCGGCAAAACCTGGAACCTTGGGCGACCGATGGATCCTTCAGAGGACAGCCTTGTTGTAAAACTGGAAGGGAAGAGGCGAATTCTCAATGAGCATGTCAACGCCTTGCATACTTCAATCGCTCCGTCCGGTTACACGCCTTTTGAAGTTCTTGGGCATTTGGCTGTGTTAGGACAGCGTGGAAAGCAGGTCAATACTTGTGCGTTTGAAAATGCTCTGGATTGGACAAAAGAACAACGCCTGAGCTATCGCAAGCGGACTTCCGAGTTGTCCGAGCGGGTTCAGGAGATTGGTTTACCATCCCAACACCCATGGCGTGGGGTAAAACGGGAAGTGTTTCTCAATATTGACCTCGATCCTATCGCCCAACAAATTCAAAGGCTCGGAACGTTGCTGGGAAAAGTGCGAGGACAGTCCTCAGAACTTGCAGACACTCTTTCTCAGCCAGTGCCACCAACGCTTGCCCGGATTCGCGAACAACTAACGATCGCTTCATTCGTGGCGGATTCTCCTCAGGTAGACAAACAAGCTATTTGCCATACGGTTTGGGGTGCAGGCGTCGATGGTATTCGGGAGCTGCTCAAGGAAGTGGAGACTTTCTCAAATGTCTCCCAATCCTTGTCAAAAGATGTGATCGATTCGGCGTGGGAAAAGGATTTTTCAACAGTTCGGACACAGATAGCAGCTCACGGACAGTCTCTTTTCCGGTTCTTGAACGGTCAATATCGCTCGGCTATTGCAGAACTCAAGGGTGTGCTGAAAACCAACATGCCGGGAGATTTCGCTAAGCGTCTGGAATTGATTGATTCCATCGTCCAGGCTCAATGCGCCCTGGTGAAAATCAAGGAGGCAGACTCTCTTGGCAAAAACGCCTTCGGCTCCCTTTGGCTCAGGGAGAAGAGCAATTGGAACCAGCTTGGAACCATTCTTGAATGGGTGGTTCGCCAGACAGAAATTGGCCTTGGAGAGAGCTTCCGCGAAATGTTTGCCGGAGTCGCAGACGTTCCTTCTGTGAAGTGTCTGAAAGAATCCCTTGCAAACGCTGTCGAAAGCTTTGATGTGGAATGCCAGAAAGTTTTTAGCGAACTCAGCCTGGATGTGGAGCGGGCTTTTGGATTGGGAGACATTCATGAAGTTTCCCTTGATGAAATAGAGCATCGGTTAAAGCTTTGGAATGACAACATGAGCATTCTCATCCAATGGAACAAGTATTTCATCTGTGAGATGAAAGCCAGGCAGGCTGGCTTGGGAGCGCTTGTTGAACACTTGGTTGATGGGCGGGTGCAATATGCTCAGAGCTTGGACTGTTTTGACCGAATCTACTTCAGTCAATTGCTGCGGGACATTGCGGCAAAAAATCCGCAGATCGCTCATTTTGATGGCCAAGTTCATGAAAAACTCATTCAAGAGTTCCGTGAACTTGATAAGGCTCGTTTAGCTTTGGCTAAGTATCAGACTCTGATATCGCACTACGAGCGGTTGCCATCATTAAATGCAGGGGTTGGTGCTACTGGCATTGTAAAAAGTGAAATGGAAAGAAAACGCGGATTCCGAAGTGTGCGGCGACTTCTCAAAGAGGCTGGTTCTGTGGTGCAGGCAATTAAGCCGGTGTTTATGATGAGCCCCCTTTCAGTCGCCCAGTATCTTGAACCCGGTGCAGTTGATTTTGATTTGTTGGTTATTGACGAAGCCAGCCAGGTGCAACCCGTTGACGCATTGGGCGCTGTGGCTAGATGCAAGCAGATTGTGGTGGTTGGAGACAGCAAGCAGTTGCCGCCGACCCGGTTTTTCGCAAGGCTGACCTCAGACGGCGTCCCTGATGATGAGGATGAAACGGAGCCTGCCGTTGCTATGGCGCAAGATATGGAAAGCATCCTCGGGTTATGCAAAGCTCGCGGATTGCCAGAGAAAATGCTGCGATGGCATTACCGAAGCCGCCATCACTCGCTCATCGCTGTTTCAAACCACGAATTTTATGAAGACAAGCTTTTCATTGTTCCAAGCCCTTATGCTGCTGGCGAGGAGATGGGGCTCAAATTTCATTACATATCGGAAGGCGTGTTTGACAGTGGTGCATCTGGCACCAACCGCGTGGAGGCGAAAGCCGTTTGCAAGGCTATCATGCAACACGCCAAGAACACCCCAAAATTGAGCTTGGGAGTTGCCGCTTTTTCAGTACGTCAAAGACAGGCAATTCTTGATGAACTAGAACTCATGCGGAGGGAGAACCCTCAAACAGAGTCCTTTTTTTCCAACTATTCAACGGAACCATTTTTTGTAAAGAACCTTGAAAATGTTCAAGGCGACGAACGAGATGTTATTTTCATCTCGGTGGGCTATGGAAAGAATGCAAACGGATACATGGCCATGCGCTTTGGCCCACTTGGTTCCGAAGGTGGCGAACGTCGTTTAAATGTGTTGATCTCGCGTGCCAAGAAACGTTGTGAGGTCTTTACCTCAATTACATCAGACGACATTGACCTGGAACGCGCATCAGGACGGGGAGTGGCCTCGTTAAAGACCTTCCTGAATTTTGCGCAGACGGGACGCTTGTCTGTTCCAAAACGAACAAATCGCGAGGAGGATTCTCCATTTGAAGAGGCTGTCAAAAAGGCGATTGAATCCCTTGGGTATGAAGTTGATTGCCAAGTTGGGATAGCGGGGTTCTTTGTTGATCTGGCGGTCCTGGATAGAAGCAAAACTGGACGTTACCTGCTGGGAGTCGAGTGTGATGGAGCATCCTATCACTCCTCGTGTTCTGCCCGTGATCGGGACAGACTTCGACAGGCCGTCTTGGAAGATCACGGATGGATCATCCATCGAATCTGGAGTGCAGATTGGTTCCAGAGCCCCGATGAGCAAATACGGAAACTTCAGGCAGCTATTGAGCAGGCCAAGATGGCTGTAATCCAAGCGGAGGAGGAATTGGCCGCCGCATCCCAGCTCGAACTTACCGAAGAAACGACCGATTTGAACATTGAAAGAGAATCGACACCCGTCGAGGAGAATGGACCTTTTGGGGATCTTTCTGTTCCTTACGTGGAGGCGTCATTCCCGGTGCCCGATTCAGACCCCCACGCTTTGCCAACGCACGATCTAGCACAGATTGTCCTTCAAATTGTTAAGCTAGAAGGTCCGATTCATGAGGATGAGTTGGTCAATCGTATTAGGAACCTGTGGAATTTTTCCCGGGCTGGCTCCCGCATCCAAGATGCCGTTGAAAAGGCAGTGAGGCACTTGCGTGTTACTCAGCAGTGCTCCAGAGAGGATGCATGTTTATTCCTGGCGAATGCCAAAATCCCCATTAGAAACAGGGAACTTGTGACGTCTGCCGCCCTGCGCAAGCCTGACATGTTGCCCCCCATGGAGATTAGGACAGCTATCCTCGCGCTGATTTCTGCCTCACACGGAGCCGCAAAAGATGAAATATGTATTGCGGTCTCTAGAATGTTCGGTTTCAAGGCCACGAGTGCGCAGTTGAAGAGCACAATTCTCAGCCAACTCAAAAATCTTGTTTCACACGGTAAATTGGCCAATGTGGAAGGCATATTGAAACTGCCTGTAAACGCCGGTTGAAAGAGCGATAGAGGGGGGACATTGCTACTGTTTATAACTGTGTGACAGGATGCTTCACTGGGAAGAACTCCCATCGTTATCGTTGGATGGTAGCTGTAACAAAATGCGCCCCACTTTAGACGAAATGATACTTTCGCGTGAAGGAGCCAATAGGAAGTTCAAGAACTTGATTCTTTCATTGACAATTTCAGAATAGCGTTTGTTTATAAGTTGTTTCCAAAGGTGGTTCTATGATGCGATTCATTGCTTTATTGTCGCTATTGGCGGTTGAATTCATCGGCCAGTGCCCATGCGAGGGAGCCGGGCAGCGGGTGGAAGCCCGCATTGTTGACGACGCCACCGGACAGCCGGTTGCGGCAAGAGTGGCCATTACTAACGCGGCGGGGAAATTCGTCGAAATTCAGGGAACGCACAGCCACGTTGATTACTTGGGCAAACGCTGGTGCTATGTTGATGGTCGATTTTCCGTTGATGTGGACGACGCGCAAACGCGCATTGAAATCCGGCGCGGCTTTGAAACATTGCCCTTTGAGGGGCCGATTGGCAAAACCAACTCCGATTCATCCAGCGCCAAATCGCCCGAGGTGTTTCGTCTTCACCGCTGGATTGACATGCGGGCCAAAGGCTGGTTCAACGGCGACATTCACGCGCATTTGCCCGGTCCCGAAGAGGCGCGTCTCCAGATGGACGCCGAGGACCTCAACGCCCAGACGCTTCTGTGCCTCTCCGACAACGAGCCCAGCGCTCCGGTCAACAAGGCTTTTACGGGCAGGCTTGACACGCATTCAACGCCCGGACGCGAGATTTTCGTCGCACAAGAGGTGCAGGATTTTCAGATGGGACACTTGACGCTTTTGGGCATCACAAATCTCGTTGGCGGCTATCCGCAAGCCGGAGGCGGGATGGAGTTTTGGACCAATCGCCCGCACTGGGACATGACACGCGCCTTGCGCGATGCAAAAGCGCAGAACGCAACTATCTTCTGGTCGCATATTGACTCGCTGCCGGGCGAGCAATTGCCCATCGGCCTAGCGCTGGGCATGGTGGACGGCGTGGAACTGCTTACTTGGATTGATCCGACCCAGCTTCCCAACCACTGGGAACCGTGGCTCAACTCGGGCTTTTCGCAGGCAGAGTTCCCAGTCATGCGCTCGCTGGACCTGTATTATACATTCCTCAACGCGGGCTTTCGCGTTCCCATTGCGGCGGGAACCGACAAGTTTTACGAGGAAATCCCGCTGGGCTGCAATCGCACTTACGTCCAAGACGCCACCAACTACGCGTCCTGGCTTGCTGGCGTGAAAGCAGGCCGGGCATTTGTCTGCAATGGGCCAATTCTTGACTTTGAAGTGGACGGTTTGCAGCCGGGTGGCGTGGCGCAATTTCAAGGTTCCAAAATCGTGCGGGCTCGCGTGACAGCGCGTTCCATCCTGCCATTCAACACGCTGGACATCGTGATCAACGGCAAGACGGTGGCGCACAAAAGCATCGCCTATCTCGACCCAACCAACGGGCTTTATACAATGGAAATTGAAACCAACGCGGTCTTGACCCAAAGCGCATGGCTGGCGGCGCGAGTGGTGGACAACCCCGATTTGCGCAATCCAATCCTGCCCCGCAACACGACGGTTTTTGCCCATACTGCGCCGGTCTATTTCTTGTGGAACGGACAAAAAATCCGCGAACAGGCCTCCATCAATTATTTAACAAAATATGTCGAAGGTGTTTTGCATTGGCTCTCAACTCGCCCGCCGTTTTACAATGAAGAAGACAGACAACGAGCTCAACAAACAGCAGAGGAAGCACTGGCGTTTTACAAAAGGCTGTAAAATACTTTGCGTTCTGAAATCGCCAAATACAGCATTGTCAAAACGCGGGATGTCAATGAATGATTGGGGGAGTGTTTTGAGTAAAGATGCTAGTAATCGCTTCCACTTCCCCCCCGAGTCTTCGTGCAACAGAATGCAACAGTGGAAGTGCGTTTTGGTGCGTGATTCTGACAATTCATAAAAAATGGCAAAAATGCATTTTTAGCCTTATTTTGTAGGGTGTTAATGCATGTTCATGTCGTTGTCGTGCAAATGAATTAACGCTTTCGTAAAGCGTTTGTCGCCGGTTCAAGTCTGGCAACTGGCTCCACTTTAAAGTGTTGGAATACAAGGCATTCCAATAGTAGAAAGAGATATAATTATCCCGCTTCAAAAGTCTCAAAAAAGCCTTTTTTTACCCTGTTTGGCCCACCTTTTGGCCCACCCTGAATATTACTAATCGTCAGAATCACTGGTTTGTTCTGCGTTTTGCTCTGGAATCCTCTTTTTTGCATGCAAGACTCCGCCGTTTTTTAAGGTTTTCTCATTTACTCCACCAGGGATGAACAGCAATTGGATTACCCTTATTAGCTGATTGATCTACAAAACAGTCTTTTGGCCAGCTCCCCCCCCACCAGACGACACTCTGCCCGATTCCTTGAGCATTGATCCCATTCGCCCTTATCTCTTTCCCTGATTCCCATTGCCATTACTTTCAGTATTCTGTCGGTGTTTGGATTAGAGACTTGCTGATATTCACTATCATTCGAAAACGCCTGTTTCTGATTTGGGGTGGAGCGTTTGAGAGCCTTGATGTCTTTTTCTTATGGCACTTTCACTTTTCCAGTTTGCGCCCCGTGGGAGATGTTATGCCTTTCGGCGATTTGAGCGTTTAGCTCTCTGAATGAGTTGAAACATTACATTGTCAACAAATCGGGTCACCAATGCCTTTCGGCAATTTGAGCGTTCAGCTCTCGCTTAGTCCAAAGGGAAACCCTCCAGCTCTGCTGGAGGACTCCCGAAGTTTGACAACTCCGGGAGTCGCAGAGAGTCTCGAACTCGTGAACCGCTCAAAGTTTACGAAAGGAGACTCAAATGAATGTCTACGAGACTCTGAAACATACGACATGGGAATGCAAATACCATGTGGTGTTCATTCCGAAGTGTCGGCGCAAAAGGATATTTGGGTTATTGCGGCAAGAGCTTGGCGCGGTGTTCCGCGACTTGGCTCGGCAGAAAGAGAGCGAAGTGTTGGAGGGGCATTTGATGGCCGATCACGTGCCCATGCTCATATCGATACCGCCGAAGTATGCGGTATCGCAGGTGATGGGATTCATCAAAGGCAAGAGCGCGATTTACATCGCGCGGGTTCATGGGGGAAAAAGGCGCAACTTCGTGGGGCAAAACTTCTGGGCGCGAGGGTATTGGGTTTCAACGGTTGGGAAAAACGAAGCTGCGGTGCGTCGCTACATCCAAGAGCAGGAAAAGGAAGACCAACGTTTGGATGCACAGGAGGTGATGGCGCTTTGAGCGCCTCACGATAACAAACAACCGCTTTGAGCGGTTCACGCTATCTCAAGCCTCCGGCTTTGCCGCATAAGCGCTAACTTGTTTGTTGACATCTTTAACCATCGGTTTAATGTTCCTCTATGGAACACATCAATGCCACTGATGAAGATTGGGTTCTCTTGCGTTCTTTTTTCCCATTGGGTTGGAAAGAGATTGCCCACAGAACGGGCGCTCTCAAGGGCTTGCGCCAGGATAAATCAGAGGAGAACTGTCTGCGAGTCTTGTTAATGCACTTGGGCTGTGGTTATTCGATGCGCGAAACGGTCGTGCGGGCCAGGCAAGCTCAATTGGCGAATATCTCTGACGTGGCGCTGCTCAAGCGTCTACGAAAGAGCAAAGAGTGGCTCTATCAACTTTGCACCGCCCTTTTCTCAGAGCGGGGAATTGAGCCCACAGTTCACGCTCCTCATGCCTTACGGCTTATTGATGCAACCGATGTCAAAGAGCCGGGCAAGACCGGCAGTTTGTGGCGAATTCACTACAGTTTGTCCTGGCCTGAACTTAAATGCGATTATTTCAAGCTCACGCCTACAAAGGGCGAAGGTTGCGCCGAGTCCTTGCGTCAGCACCCGTTAAGAAAAGGGGACTATATTCTTGCGGACCGGGGTTATTCGCACGCCAGCGGAATTCATTTTGCGTCCGATCGGCAAGCTTTTGTTGTTGTGCGGCTTAATCCCGATGGAATTCGGATTAAAAACCAAAGCGGACAACCTTTTGAATTGCTCGAAAAGCTTGAGCCCGTGCAACAAACCGGCGAAGTGGCTTGTTGGGATGTTCTCATCCCTTTGGTGGGGTGCGTCTCGTTGCCAGCCCGTTTGTGCATCGTTCGCAAATCTCAGGTAGCCATCGAACTGGCGCAGGCCAAACTGCGGCGCCGAGCCAACAAGCACGGCATGGAATTGCAGCCAAGCACCCTGATCTACGCCCAATACGTCATGGTGCTGACGACGTTTCCTGTAAAGGAATTTCCGCCGCAAGTTGTGCTGGAGTTGTATCGGTTTCGCTGGCAAATCGAACTGGTATTCAAGCGTTTTAAACAAATCGCCCAGTTGGGACATTTGCCCAAGCAGGATGATGATTCCTCCAAGGCGTGGTTGTATGGTAAACTCTTTGTCGCCCTCCTGACAGAGAAACTGATCGCGCAGGCGCGCGTTTTTTCCCCGTGGGGATACTCACTCCAGTGAGAATAGAAGCAGTCCTTGGCGTGAATTTGCCTTTGCCCACCGCCAAGTCACCCAAGCAATACACCCTTGGCTCAGCTTGGCACAAACAATCACGCATTGGAAAAAGATAGCCAGCGAATTGCGGGAATCTCCGAGAAAGCGAAAATATCAAATCGAAAAACTTACCATAACAAGTTAGCGCTTATGGTGGCCTATGATGGGAACGGAAACATCAAAGGACTGGTCAACGCAGCAGACGGAACGATTAGCGCGCGATACGACTATGGTCCGTTTGGAGAACTCATCCGCCAAACCGGTCCGATGTCAAAAGCGAACCCCATCCGCTTCTCGACGAAATACACCGACGACGAGACCGACCTCCTCTATTACGGCTACAGATATTACAACCCGAGCACGGGAAGGTGGCTATCCAGGGACCCGATTGGGGAAAGCGGTGGAGTGAACTTGTATGGGGTTAGCATGAACAGTCCATTGAATATTTTGGATGTTCTTGGTCTTAAAAATTACAAGATCGGTGATCCAACAGACCCCCCCATGACGTTCGATGAAGACTTTGTTTACGATCCAAACGCAAGGGCTACGATTGAAGATCGTTTAGAATGGGCAAGGTATGGCATCCTACTTTCTGGAGCAGAAGCAGCTGCACCTTGGCTTGAAGATGCGTGCGCGACATATCGTCACTACCGTGATGGAAGTGGGACTGACATGGAAATTAATTACCCGAAAGCTTACAAGGATGATTCTGTTGTAAAGAGCGGTGTTGATAATGAGATAGCTGCTGCTCAAGCGGATGCAGAACGACTTGCAGCTACTGCAGGGGCACATTTTACGATGACTGGCGAAGCTGATAGGATAGGTAGTCCGGCCACGGAGAACTGGCAGAAAGCAATTGGTCAGCATTACATCTGGGGAAGCGCACCTGTTGATGTATCCTGCGACACATTTACTATGATCATAACGATTCATGAGAAGGATCGTTACAACTTTAATGGTGGCGCTGTCGACATTGCGACTGGTTTGCCGGATAACGCAAATGGGCGTTTCGCAGTTTTGGGATGGGCGAAATCGTTCATCACAAATGGTAAAGTTGAGAAGAAGGTGACTTGGAAAAAAGGTCGAATTAGTTCCACAACAACCATTGAAAATCCACCGCGAAGATAGCTGATGTGCATTATAAAATTTGCAGTTTTAGGTGTTATATGTTCGATGCTTGTTACTGCTTGCAACGAACATGCCAACGAGCAAGCGAAAACCAGTTTAAATCAAACAATGAGAACTGATGTGTCGCCAATCATGAATCGGTTGCCTAATTTAGGAAAAATCCAAGCAGTATGGTGGACAGCTACAAAGGTAACCGCAGACTCTTTTCTGAGTCCGCCCGGAAATTCATCTTACCGACTTAAAGGCTTGGCTCAGCTGGAAAAATTAAAGTCTGAGGAGCTTTCTAAAAAATTTGATTGGCAGCAAATGCCAATAAACTGGAAGCCGGGGCTGGCCGTTACGAACCTAGATCTTGATTCCGCCGAGTGGAGTCAAAGTAGTGGCTTTACTAAGGATTGCAAGCCGCAGCAGATAGTAGGAGAATTATTTTTTGAACGCCAAAAAGGAATCGTATATTTCGATATAGAAATTGAGAAGTAGTCTTTTTTAGAAGCCATCTCATAAACATTCCGAGTGATGACTAGGCAAAATTTGCCTTGTACTTTTAAAAAAGGTGTATAAGTAGATATGGATGGATTTGACAGACCAACAGTGGAATCTCATTGAGCCCATTCTGCCCACCGATCCGGTGCGCCCGGATGGACGCGGTCGCCCGTGGAGCGACCGGCGCAAAGTCTTTAATGGCGTGCTCTGGATCTTGCGCACCGGAGCCCCGTGGCAAGACCTGCCATCCCGGTATGGCCCATACCAAACCGCACATCGGCGCTTCCAGAACTGGGTGCGCTCTGGAGTGATCGAAAAGATCCTCCTCACCCTGGCCAAACACCTCAAGGAAGCCGGGGGAATCGACCTTAAAGAATGCTTCGTGGACGGGACGTTTGTTCCGGCCAAAAAAGGGGGCTCCAAGTCGGCAAAACCAAGCGTGGCAAAGGCACCAAAATCATGGGCATTACAGACGGCCATGGTCTTCCTATCGCCCTGCGGACAGAAAGCGCTTCGCCGGCTGAAGTGAAGCTGGTGGAAGCCACGTTGGATGAGCGAGTGGTCAAGGAGGTGCCAGAGCGCTTGATTGGAGACAAGGCGTATGACAGTGACAAACTCGACGAGAGTTTGATGAAAAGCTACGGCATTGAAATGATCTCTCCCAATCGCCAGAGCCGTCGTGTTCCCACGCAGGATGGACGTCCGCTGCGCCGGTATGTTCGCCGCTGGAAAGTGGAGCGCCTGTGGGCATGGCTTTTTAATTTCCGTCGTCTGGTGGTGCGCTATGAATATCATGCCGAAAACTTTCAAGGCCTCGTTCATCTCGCCGCTGCTCTCTTATTTACAAGGTATTTATGAGATGACTTCTAGGATGTTTTTCCAAGAGTTGAGAAAGCCAAGTTTGTTGTGCTCTAAAAGAGTCCTTGCCGTGCAAGGCGAGATGATCTGCACCGCAACCGGGCAGATTGTTGGGTTTTGCTTTTTTTAGTAGCAGACATTTATAAAGTCTATACGAATAATTTCTTTCTATAACCTCGCCTATGGAACCCGAAATCGATAGAATTTGAATGGGGCTTGAGAATTTGTATCTGACCAAGTCGTCAAACTTGAGGTGTTCGTTCTTGTCACTTGCCAGTCAACAAGATTGGTGGATGTTTCTATCACGTAACTGGAACCCATTGCTTCATCAATTGTTAGAGTGGGCACGCCAGATACGAGCTTAAACGAAGCGACCTTGGGAGTTATCGTTTTGTTAACTGTCACTGTGAACGTCTGTGTGGCGCTAAGGGATGGTGTTCCATTGTCTGTCACAACAATTGTTATCAGATTCGTTGTTCCTGCCTGAGACATAGTAGGATACCAGATGAAAACATTGGAATTTAATGATGAGCCAATTGGACTAGTGATCAATGTGTAAGTCAATGTCTGAGTAGGTAAATCCGAATCGGTAGCCGTATTAGTTACCAAAACTGTAGTTCCTGGATTTACAAAGAAATTGGTTGCATCAAGTGCGGCGAACTGTGGAACTGCGTTTGGAATAATTGGATAGGCCGGATACCCATACCATGTGGGGGTGCTCCACCCAGTGGCGGTGGAAGGATAATAGATTGTGAAATTAGTGGCTGTGTCAGCAAATGCGAAATAACCAAGAGTTGAAGGCGCGTTTCCATAAAAGTAGGCACTAGTAAGGCTGGTACATGCTCTAAACGTTTCGCATCCAATACTTGTAACGCTGCTTGGTATAGTCACGCTCGTTAGGTTGGTACACCAAATGAATGCAGCGTATCCGATCCTGGTGACGCTATCGGAAATTGAGATGTTTGTCAGGCTGGTGCAGTCTTGGAACGCACAGTATCCGATGCTAGTGACGCAGTTGGGAATTGTAATACTTGTTAAGCTAGTACAATCCTGGAACACGTAGTTTTCTATGCTAGTGACGCTATCAGACATTGAGATGTTTGTCAGGCTGATGCAGCCGTAGAACGTGTAATCACTGATGCTAGTAACACTGTTTCCAATGATAGCGTTTGCCAGGTTAGTACAGCCATGAAACACGTTGTCTCCGATGATGGTAACACTATTGGGAATGGTTACTTTGGTCAGATTGGTGCAGCCTCTGAAGGCGTTGCATCCAATGTTGGTGACGCTATCGGAGATTGAGATGTTTGTCAGGCTGGTGCAGTCTTGGAATGCATAGTCTCCGATGCTATTGACGCAGTTTGGAATGGTGCAAGAACCCAGCATTCCCCCGGGACATTGAATCAGAACGTTTTGACTCTTGTTAAGTAGAACTCCATTCAAACTGGAATACACTGAATTAGTGGGATTAACTGTTATATTTGTCAGGCTGTTACAGTCCTTGAATGCACTAATTGCGATGTTGGTAACGCCATTGGGAATGGTGATATTTTTCAGGTTGGCGCACATCTCGAACGCTCTGCCTTCAATGCTAGTAATGCTGTTCCCCATGATTACATTTGTAAGGCTGGTGCAGTGCAAGAACGCTTCGATTCTAATTTTGGTGACGCTGTTAGGAATAATGATGCTTGTCAGGGATGTGCAGAAACAGAACGCGCAATCACCGATTTCAGTGACTGGTCCAACACTAGGAATGGCAGAGGGAATGGTTACTGAGCCACCAGTGCCACTGTATTGTGTTATAATGATATTAGTTCTATTGACATAGTAGCTGAAATCACCGTAGCTACCGGCGTAACTGGAAATACAGAGACAGAAAAGCACGAGCGGTATCAATGCTTTGTTTTCAAACCCAATAAGTGTCCTGGTAAAAAAACTCGTTAATTCTTCCCACATATAAAAATCCGTTTGCTGTTTTTTTGATTTGAACAAGGCTTTTCTTGATCTCGAAATTTTTTTGTAAAAACCTTGAAATATTGTTTTTGAATGTCTCTTTAAGAACTGCATTTTAAAAATCCCACTTAGTCTCCAATTTTTATGAATTTGCAGAATTATGACTTTGTATTTGAATCAGCTCAGTTTGTCAAAAATAATTATTCTCTAGAATTATCTTGTCTTACGGTGAGTATTGAAAGGCATTTTAATTTTAGAAGTTGGATTACTCTTGGCCTGATCTCTCCAAAATGGACAAGGGATAAATGGGGGGGCTGATAAAAGATTAAGGGGCAAATATAATCCGGATGCATACTATTCGCCATAGTGGCAATGACTACGCAAGTGTCAAAGTGGTTTCCCGGCGCAGCCTGGCTGTTATTGCCAGTTTTTGGTTTTACCCTAGAAAAGTGCCCCCCTTGGAGCGGGGGAGGATAGAATAAAGATAATAGAAACAAGACATCCTCTAACGAAAACAAAACAATATATCCATAGCCCAATCACCTCACCCGTGCTGCTCATTCCTCAAATTTTATGGCAAGGTCTTCAAACATAAAATTGTAGAGCTCTGGATCAAATATGTAGTGTTCCACACACTAGTATCTACCTGCGAAGAAAAGCGAACGAATAGTTTTGTGTAATATATTGAAATAAAGGCGTTTGTGTCGCGTTATACGCACTCTATTCATGGCAGTTAGATACTAGATACTTTTCAGTCAAAGAAATTTTAGGGAATTTAAAGTCTTAAACGAACGGTTACCGTTATTCTCATCACAGGTCTCCGACTGTACGGCGCATTCGTAACATCGCAAACACGGTGTCGTAAACAGCATTATAATAGTTTGCAAGGCTGCGAATGCGCAAAGTCTCAGAATCAAGAACCTCGGTATTTGTTCCAGTATGATTTTGATAGCGTTCCTGAGAAATGCGGTAGTTCTCATCAGCCAGTTCAAGTGCTTTGCGTGTAACACCAATTCGTTTGGAAGCTTCATTTACTTCAAGCCAGACCTGACGCACTTCAAGTCTTATGTTTGCAGTTGTATCTTCACGGATTGCATTAATTGATTCCGCTTTCTCGTCGATTGCGGAAGCTTTATGTCGGATAAGTCCAAAGTCAAAGATGTTCCATTTTGCGACTACTCCAGCACCGACGCCATAGTCCCGTTCAAAAATTGTATCATTAGCCCAAAAGACTCCGCCTCTTGCTCCAATTTGAGGATACTTCTCTGCTCGAACAGCTTGTGCCTGATGTCGGAGTGCTTGACTTTCATAGGAGAGAGCAGCCAATTCAGGTCTGGTTTTCAAGGCTGTGGTAGAGAGCTGTTCAAAATCAAAATTGGTAGTTTCAGGAACGGATAGTTCTTCAATTGAGACATTATTTGTAAATGTTCTTCCTAAGAGCCGGTTGTAGTTTGCATTAGCAAGATCCAAAGCATTTTGAATTTGAAGTAAACGTTGTTGTGCGTCAGCTAATGAGACTTGAGAGGCAAGCAAATCATTCTTTGCAACGAGCTGGTTGAAATAATAGTTGGAAACGTTTAGCCAGTGAGATTGAAGGGCATTGACACTACTTTCTGATATTTCAACTCCACGACGTGCGCGCAACACTTTTACATAGGCATCGGCAACATTGATTTTTACATCCAAAATGTCCTTCTTTTCATCAAATTCAGCCGCACTCAAACTGGATTTTGATGCTCGTAAATTTTGAGTTAAACGTCCGCCTGTGTAAATGGGGACTTCGATAGTTCCTGCCGCAGTAGTCAAATCATCACGAAGAGGTATGTTCATATCATTTCCCGAAGGCAAGGTAAAAGGTATCGTTGGAGTATTATCGAGCTTAAAATACGCTCCTTCTCCAATCAATGATGGAAAATAAGATGATTTTGCCACCGAAACCATTTCTCGTGCCGAAGAAACAATTTTGTGACTAGCCTTAAGTCTATGACTTTCTTTGACAGCAATTTTCCAGGCAGAATCCAGATTTTCGTTTTCCCGTATTACATTGTTTAATGAGTATGCTTTAACAGAATTGATGTAATTTGAATTTGTGGCCGTTTGTGCAGATTTTCCTGACTGTAACGAAACCATTAGTATTATTCCACTCAGCGCCAGGGAAAGCGGTAGCTTGAAGACAATATAATGCATAGATTCAAATTATTTAGTTTTAGGTTTGCGAAAAGGGAAGTCGTCTTCGAAGCCTTGTTTCACCCCAGCAAGCAAATGGGAAAAACACACAGACAAGCCCACACAACACAAGCCACTCGCCAATTACATCAGATAATCCGGCCCCCATTTGATTGATCCGCAGTATTCCGTTAATCCCTGCTGTTGAAGGAACAATCCATGAAATGATCCGAACCCAACTAGGAAATGCATCTTGTGGCCACGAAAAACCGCTGAGAAATACACAAATCAAGGAACTAAACACGACCATCATCATAGGTACTTCTCGGTCTGGAGAAAAGCTTGCCAGACCTAATGCCAGAAAAATCACAGAAAGAAGAAATGGAATGATAAAAATAAGTAGGATCAGCGGATCTCCTACCTGCCTGAATCCATAAATACGCGGAACAATGATAAAATAATAGCAAGAATATACGAGATATAGGAGTATGTATGAAAATGTTTTCCCGATTACAATTTCAATGACTCCATCAGTTGAACGTCTCATCAATTTACTTGGAGCACCCGCCAACATGCAAATGCCAGCAAGCAATGTTTGTTGCAAAATCAAGACGAAAACTGCCGGTACAACGTAAGCTGTATAACTGCCAGCGGGATTTCCCAAGGCAGTCGAGACTAACTGAATTGGACTACGAACAACAGCAGCAGTGTGGAAATTCATTCCTGTAGCTTCCAGATGTTTGATTTCGACACCCGCAGACAAAGTGCCTACAGCTCGTGCTACACCACCCCGAACTTGTCGATTAATCAAAAAATAACTCGCGTCAGAATATAGCGAGATGGTTGCTTGGATCTGACGATTAATCTTTCTCGAAAATCCTTCCGGAATGACAATTAGTCCATATACTTCACGACTATAGAACAACTTTTGAGCCTCCTCAAAATTTCGTGGTCTTCGGGTTACGTCAACCTCTTCTGTTGAATCAACCATTCGATCTAGTTGACGGCTCAACGATGTGTTATCCAAATCAAGCAACGCGATTGGAATTTTCTTCATCACATTTCGCTCGTACGGCATTGGATAAAAGAATGAATACAAGAATATTGCTACGAACAGCAGCAAAACACTGCCAGGGTCACTGAAGATTCTTTTTAGCTCCTCTCGACATATTTCTAGGATACGTCTCATGCTTTTTTCCAAAAATACGGATTAATTAGTACATACTTTAACCGAATAAAGGCTGCTGTAATTCCGATCAGTATGAACACGAGTAAAGCCACTAAATCTTTGATGTCAAATTGACAGGGGCTCCCTCTCACAGCCTGATCAACTACTATTTCCAGGAAATATGGCAGTGGCAGAATTGTGCTCCATATTTTTCCTCCCAGTGTCATTGCAATAAATGGAAATGTCACACCACCAAACGCAAAAGCCGGTCCACAATACACGGCTGCTCCACTAAGCGCCAGTCGGAGATTCCCAACAACTGCAATAAAAAGAACACCAACAGCCTGATAAGCTGCAATCAGTAATACTGTTGAAGATAGAGTGGATCTCGGAAGTTATTTCCGGATAGAGCAGATGGAAGCGGTTTTGGCGGGGTCGTCGATGAAGGATTTGAGGGCTGTGCAGAGGCGGTCGGTCAGTTCTTCGGGAGTTCGTGCAATAAAATCCCAAAACCAATCAGCCTTAAGCCGAAGCCACAAACGCTCGATGGGATTGAAATCGGGCGAGTAGGCCGGAAGGTATTTGGGTTCAAAGTGGTGCCAGTTGACCTTGGTCCCCTTGTGCCAGGAGGCGTTGTCGAGGATCAGGATATCTCGTCTGCCTTCTTTTGGGGGAATGGCTTTGGCCATTTCGTCCAAAAAGAATTGGAACACGTCCCCGTCGACACCATCGACGGTGAGAGCGAATAATTCGCCGG